>Ga0180433_10002540_pt1 | contig 28007 bp, 25 predicted proteins | sample SS_ome_8_FD_132980 | JGI IMG/M metagenome (GOLD analysis project Ga0180433, IMG submission 132980) | Hypersaline lake sediment archaeal communities from the Salton Sea, California, USA - SS_1_D_1 metaG | ecosystem: Environmental > Aquatic > Non-marine Saline and Alkaline > Hypersaline >... | reverse complement strand
TACTTTTCAAATAACCTACTAAAATAATGGGTGATTATGGCCATTCTGGAGGTTGTTATGACTCCACGAAACAGCATGACTGAATATCAGGATTCTTCAGTGTTAAATGACGACGAAGAACTACTAAAACGGGCACTCGATAATCAGTTTCGGGAACACCCGGATTATCACCTGATCGAGTTGTATGAGGACGACGATTTTCCCGAGTGGGATTAACCCGATTCACACGGCTGCAATTTTATCCACACCACCCATGTAAGCCCTGAGGGCTTCTGGTACAGCAATATTCCCTTCTGCATCCTGATAATTCTCGATGACAGCGACCAGTGTACGCCCTATAGCCAGTCCAGATCCGTTTAAAGTATGAACCAGTTCCGGCTTGCCGGTTTCCGGATTACGCCACCTTGCCTGCAAACGCCTTGCCTGGAAATCCTTGAAATTTGAACAGGAGGAGATTTCCCGGTAGGTATTCTGCCCCGGCAGCCACACCTCAATATCGTAGGTTTTAGCGGCAGAGAAACCGATGTCGCCGGCACACAGGTTAACTACGCGGTAGGGCAAGCCCAGTTTCTGCAGAATGGTTTCTGCATGACCGGTCAGCTGCTCAAGGGCTTCGTGTGATTGTTCTGGTTTTACAATTTGAACCAGTTCAACCTTCTCAAACTGATGCTGGCGAATCATGCCACGCGTGTCCTTGCCATAACTACCGGCTTCACTCCTGAAACAGGGTGTATGGGCAACCCATTTTCGTGGCATATCCTTCTCATCAACTATGACATCCCTGACCATGTTGGTGACCGGTACTTCTGCAGTTGGTATCAGGTAATATCCAGAGTCGCCCGTCAGCCCAAACAGATCCTCTTCGAATTTCGGCAGCTGGCCGGTGCCATAGAGGGAGTCCTTGTTAACCACAAAGGGTACGTAGGTTTCGGTGTAACCATGCTCACCAGTATGGGTGTCGAGCATGAATTGCTCTAAAGCACGTTGTAAACGGGCCATAGCTCCGCTTAAGACGACAAAACGTGATCCTGTCAGTTTGGCAGCCATTTCAAAATCCATTCCCTTGCCCGCGGCAACATCAAAATGTTCTTTTGGCTTAAAGTCAAATTGAGGAATATCCCCCCAGCGGCGAATTTCAACGTTATCTTCTTCGCTTTTTCCATCAGGCACTGAGTCATGAGGAATATTGGGTATGCCCAGTGTAAGCTCCTCGATTTCAGTCTGTAATGCTTTGAGTGCTTCTTCTGAGGCTTTGAGCTTGTCACCCAGGGCAGCAACTTCATCAAGCAGGGGTTGTATATCCTCACCTTGGGCTTTGGCTTTGCCTATACTCTTGGAACGGGTATTTCGTTCATTTTGAAGGTTTTGTGTTTCGACCTGTAAAGATTTGCGTTTTTCCTCTAGCGCTGAGAACTCAGCAACATCCAGATTAAAGCCGCGGCGTTTAAGTTTGGCGGCAACTGATTTCAGATCAGAGCGCAAAAGTTTTGGGTCAAGCATTGAAAAGTCCCGATGAAATTAATTTGTCTGGGCAGACCAGAACACCAGATGTCCCGGTTTTATGTCATCTTCCAGATCCTGAACGATGGCGCGTATTTTTTCAGGTGTGTCGAAAAATTCAAGTACTATGGGCAGATCAAGACTGACATCGAGCAGAGTTGAAGAATGCATTTTGCCTGTTTGACCAAAGCCGGCAATACCACGAAAGGCTGTCACCCCTTTTACCTGGTAATCATCATGCAGCCTTGCCATCAGGTCATTTAACTGATGTTTTCCTTCAGTCAGATAGATTCTGACTACGGTCACTTCGTTCATAACAGCCTCGCCAGAATGAAACCAGCCCATGATGCCAGCAGGCAAACAACAACACTTAACAGAATGTTCAGCATGGCCTTGTGCATTTCAGCCTGTTGAATCAAGGTCAGTGTCTCAAGCGAAAATGTGGAAAAAGTGGTAAACGAGCCCAGAAAACCGATAAGCAGAATGGCTCTGAGTTCAGCGGATGCGGTCATTCTTTCAATCAGGAATACATAGAGAAAACCCATTAACAGGGAACCTAGTACATTGACTGCAAGAGTCCCGTAGGGAAAACCACGGCCCATTAGCGCATAGATACCGGTGGACAGGCCGTATCTTGAGACTGCTCCTAATGCTCCGCCAGCAGCGATTGCGATCAGTTGATTCACTTCGTTTCCAGTCTGATGAATAAATACAAGGTTAAGTAATGCTGTTATGAAGACGCCGTAAAAGCATCCATGCTGGCTCGGCTTTTTCATCCATGAAAAAGACGCTTCAGAACAGCATCAACTCAACCTTGCATACATCGATAATAGCGTATGGATTGAATATACAGCTTTTCAGGGCTGTCCAAAACATGGATGTTTTGGCCAGAGCTTACAGGGATGTATTTACGCGTCCCTGAAAGGCTGTGTATTCAGTCCAAGGATTAATTATTACGGGATTTCTCATCCAATGAGCGCAAATGCGCCATCTTCTCAGCGATCTTGATTTCAAGCCCCCTGGGCACCGGATGATAATAGCGCCGTTCTCCCATTTCTTCCGGAAAATAGGTTTCTCCGGCAGCATAGGCTGCGGGTTCATCGTGGGCATAGCGATAGTCATGGCCATAACCCAGTTGTTTCATCAGTTTTGTCGGAGCATTGCGCAAATGTACCGGCACATCAAGGCTGCCCTGCTCCCGGGCATCAGCCATGGCGGATTTAAATGCCAGGTAGGCAGCGTTACTTTTAGGTGCACATGCCATGTAAACCACAGCCTGTCCCAGTGCCAATTCGCCTTCAGGGCTGCCCAGGCGTTCCTGTACCTGCCAGGCATTGAGTGCAACTTGCAGGGCGCGCGGATCTGCATTACCGATATCTTCGGAAGCCATGCGCACCACCCGTCTGGCAATATACAGCGGGTCACAGCCACCATCGAGCATGCGGCACAACCAGTATAAAGAGGCATCAGGCGAAGAACCTCGTACTGACTTGTGAAGTGCAGATATCTGCTCGTAAAACAGGTCACCACCGTTATCAAAACGACGCTGGCTGCCGGAAACAACTTCAAGCACCTTGTCTTTGTTGACAACCCCTTCCTCTGCGAGATCGGCAGCAATCTCCAGTAAACTTAAAGCGCGGCGGGCATCGCCGTCTGCCGCCTGTGCAATCAGCAGCAGTTCTTCTTCACCAATATCCAGGTGACGATCGGCAATTCCCTGCTCCTCACTGCTTAATGCCTTTTGCAAAATCTTTACAAGGTCCTCGGTACACAGTGATTTTAGAGTGTAGACTCTGGCCCGGGACAGTAGTGCGTTGTTTAATTCAAACGAAGGATTCTCAGTGGTTGCGCCAACAAACACAAAGGTGCCATCTTCAACATGAGGCAGAAAAGCATCCTGCTGTGACTTGTTGAAACGATGAACCTCATCAATAAAAAGGATGGTTTGAACTCCCTGTTCGGACTTGATGCACTTGGCAGTGCTTACTGCCTCGCGAATATCCTTGACCCCGGAAAGTACAGCCGAGAGGCTATGAAAGTAGGCACCTGAATGATTGGCAAGCAGCTTAGCCAGGGTGGTTTTTCCCGTTCCGGGAGGTCCCCACAAAATCATGGAGTGTAAATGATCGTTGAGTATGGCTTCACGTAACGGCTTGTTGTCACCAATGACATGCGATTGCCCGAAAAAATCATCCAGAGTGCCTGGCCGCATACGATCTGCCAGTGGTTGAAAACGATTGTTTTCAGCCATCGCAAACAGATCATCGACCGAATCAATATGCATCAATAACCACCGTCGCCCATGATCAGGTCATATCCCTGTAACCTTTTGAAAACAAACAGGTCTTTATCAAATTCTGGATTACGTTCTACGTCGTAGAACTGGAACCGGGTAATCTGTCCGAACTTGTCCGACAGTTCCATACGACGCAGCTCATCTGCCAGGAAGGCAATCAGGATGCGGGTAAACTGGCTGTCTTCATCGCGAGGAATCAGTTCCACCCAATCCATACCCTGGCTTTCGCCAATATCGATAATTTCAAATTTGTCATCAATGTTTTTCTGGCTGATAAGAATACTGGCGGGAGTACCTTTCAGAGCTATTTTCTGGGAGATGTAGGTGACCTGTTGCAGATCATCCTCGATAATATGCACCGTATCGCCATCAGCCAGTATCACTCTGGATTGTGGCTCTGTGTAATCCCAGCGAAATTTATTGGGACGCGATAGTGAAAAAGTCCCCTGAAATCTGCCGGTTTGGGCAGTTTCAGGATTTAAAAATGACTGTTCAAATTTTGCCCTGACGTCATCTACATCATTGAGAAATTCATTGAGTTTTTGCGGACCTTGTCCGGCAAGGACTGAACCATAAACAAGCGAGAGTGACAGACTAAAGAGGAGATTTAAATAACGCATCTGCAGATTTCATTCTGGTGGAGGTGGAGCAAGCACTTCACGGTTCCCATTGGTTTCAGGTGGACTGACTACGCCGATACGCTCCATTTCCTCGATCATTCTTGCTGCCCGGTTGTAACCGATTTTCAGGCGGCGCTGGACACCTGATATCGAGGCACGGCGACTTTCCGTTACGATTCTGACAGCCTCATCAAATAATGGGTCAGCATCTTCGATTTCCTGGGCCGCAGCACCTGAGGCTTCAGCAGATAGACCAGGAATGACCTCGGAAGGTTCCTGGACAATTTCATCAACGTAATCCGGCTTGCCCATCTTTTTCAGTGCTTCAACAACACGATGTACCTCTTCATCACTGACAAACGCGCCATGCACACGCTTTAAGGTATTTTTACCATTTTCGAGATAAAGACTGTCGCCTCTGCCAAGTAACTGTTCGGCACCCATCTGGTCAAGAATAATACGTGAGTTGGTTTTGCCGGAAACCTGGAAAGCCAGCCTGGTAGGCACATTGGACTTGATCAGGCCGGTGATGACATTGGTGTCCGGTCGTTGCGTGGCCAGCAGTAAATGAATCCGCGCTGCACGCGCCTTGGCAGCAAGGCGGGCGATCAATTCTTCAACTTTCTTCCCCACAGTTGCCATCATGTCGGCAAATTCATCAACCACCACCACAATGTATGGGATGGGTTCCAGGTCGGGTGGTTCGGGCAACTCATCCCCTTCTCCATAGAGCATCGGATCAGGCTTGAAAAACGGGTCCTTGATAGGTTCACCTTTATCGATGGCTTCTTTAACTTTCTTGTTAAAGCCGGCAATATTTCTCACACCAAGCGCACCCATCAGCTTATAGCGCCGTTCCATTTCCATGACACACCAGCGCAAGGCATTAACCGCTTCTTTCATATCGGTCACTACCGGCGTTAACAGGTGCGGGATATCCTGATACACCGACAGTTCAACAACTTTAGGGTCAACCATGATCAGCCTGACTTGATCGGCACGAGACTTGAATAACAGGCTCAGAATAATGGTGTTGATGGAAACCGATTTTCCCGAGCCGGTAGTACCAGCTATCAGGCCATGTGGCATTTTTTCCAGGTTAGCAACCACCGGATGGCCTCCAATATCTTTACCCAGGGCAACCGTCAAAGGTGATTTTGACTTGTCATATTCCTCTGACATCAGTACTTCACTGAGATAAACCGTTTCCCTGACTTCGTTGGGGATTTCAATACCGATAACGGGTTTACCGGGAATAGCCTCAACAACACGCACACTGATCGTCGACAGCGCCCTGGCCAGGTCATTGGCAATATTGGTCACCTTGCTGGCTTTGGTGCCCGGGGCGAGTTGTAATTCGTAAAGGGTTACCACCGGCCCGGGGCTGACGGATTCAACATGAGCCACAATATCAAAGTCTGCAAGCTTGAGCTCCAGCAATTGCGACATGGCTTTGAGAGATTCTTCCGAATGCTCTACGGTAGTTCCCGGAGGCGGCTCCAGTAACGACAAGGGCGGCAACTCGGCATTGGGTTCAGGCGCAAACAGTGGTACCTGTTTTTCTTTTTCCACGCGAATACTGGGCTGGACCTTGACCGGTTTTGGAGCGATTGTCGGCGGCTTGCGTTTTTTCTTCCTGGCTGTTTCCTTTTTCACGACCTCGGAACGCTGTTTCTTCATATGCCGTGCATCACGGTATTCATCAAACTTGTTGAGCAGGAAACGGGATTTATCCATGAGCCATAAAACAGCGTCACCGATCCAGTCCATCACAGTGAACCAGGAAATACCGGTAAACAGCGTCCAGCCGCCAAGAAATACCGCAATCAGCAGCAAGCTACTGCCGGTGGCACTGAATGTCGGCACAAAAACGGATTCCAGTGCCTTGCCCAAAATTCCTCCGGGCCCTTCCGGAAAACTGTTGCCCAGTGAGTTGATATGCATGGCGGCAAGCGAACTGCCAGCAGCGACCGTCAGAAAAAAACCACCCCAGCGCAATCCAACCAGCCAGTAGTTCACCGAATCATCCGGGTTTCTTTCCTTGAAAATCAGCCAGCCACTCCAGATGACCATGACCGGAAAAAGATAAGCGAGAAAACCAAACAACCCAAGAAACACGCTGGAAAACCATGCACCAGCAGAACCGCCGAGATTTTCCGGTTTTGACCTTTCGCCGATATACGACCAGCCAGGATCCTGTCCAGAAAATGACAGGAAGGAAATCAAAAAGTACAAACCCAATGCGATAACCAGCCAGAAAGCCAGTTCGCGAAGTCTGCTGTCAGCATGTAATCGGTTACCAGTCACGTTTTTCTATCTGAGAAAATGGTTTAAGTTGTTTATTTAAAAAACTATTTTTTAATATATTTATGATTCTAACAGATTCATTTTAGTGCCGGGTGAATAATTTTACCATTTTCGACATTTATACCTTTTTGCAAGGCAGTGTTGTTTTTCCAGCTTTCTTCTGCCAATTCAAATACATAGGGCAGAATGGCAGCTGACAGGGCCTGCGTGGATGTCCTGGGGACGGTACCTGGCATGTTGGTGACACCAAAATGAGTCACACCATGTTCAGTATAAACCGGCTGTTTCCAGTTGGTTGGCAGGATGGTTTCGATACAGCCTCCCTGATCGACTGCGATATCGATGACAACACTGCCCTTTTCCATGGAAGCAATCATCTCCGAATCCACCAGAAGCGGGGCTCTTCTACCGGGAACCAGCACGGCACCAATCAGTAAATCAGCTGCAGCCACGGTCTTTCTGATATGTTCATGGGTGGGCGTCATGCCGGTAACATTGGGGTAACGGTTATGTAATGCAGCCAGTTTTGAGGTATTGAGGTCAAAAACCGTCACATTTGCGCCTATCGAGGCCACGACATCGAGTGCCTGCGCACCCGCATTGCCGGCCCCGAGTATGACAACATGTCCGCGATCTGTTGTCGCCATACCTCCCAGCAACAGTCCTTTTCCCCCTTCCGTGGAATGCAGCAGGTTCATGCCGATCTGACCGGCCAGGCGACCGGCTATGATGCTCATTGGTAACAGCAACGGTAAAGAGCCATCAGCTTCCTGGACAGTTTCAAAACCGATAGCCGTCAATCCTTTGTTTAATAATTTATCAAGCAATTTCTGTTCGGCAGCAAGGTGGAGAAAGCAGAAAAGCAAGTGATCTTCACGCAAATAATGCAAATCACCATCAACCGGCTCCTTCACTTTTACTATCAGACTTGAGTCGTCATAAAGCGTTTTTGCATCAGGACAAATCTGTACACCGACATTTTCATAAAGCTTGTCGGTATAGCCGGAAAGCACACCGGCATTTTTCTCCAGAAAAACCTGATGTCCGGCTTTGACCAGACTTGAACAGGCTTCAGGTGTGAGGCTTACGCGTCCTTCGCAGGTTTTAATTTCTCTGGGAATTCCAATATGCATTTTGGCTTTATTATCCTAATTGGCTAAAATCGCGTGATAATTGAAATAATACAGAGTGACCTCACCTGTTAACAACACCCCTGATTCTGGAGAAATTCACATGAGCGAAAGCAAACATTGTCGTTTGTTAATCCTTGGTTCCGGCCCTGCCGGGTATACTGCCGCTGTCTATGCCGCACGTGCCAACCTCAACCCGGTTTTGATTACCGGCATGGAACAGGGCGGCCAGCTGACGACGACCACGGAAGTCGATAACTGGCCTGGCGATAATGAAGGTGTTCAGGGCCCTGAACTGATGGATCGTATGCTCAAACATGCCGAGCGTTTCAACACTGAAATTATTTTTGACCATATCAACAAGGCCGAGCTTGCCGAGCGTCCATTTAAATTGACCGGTGATTCCGGTGTTTATACCTGCGATGCATTGATTATTGCCACCGGGGCCTCTGCCCAGTATCTCGGTCTCGACTCAGAAGAAGCCTTCAAGGGCAAAGGTGTTTCCGCCTGTGCTACCTGCGATGGATTTTTCTATCGTGGTCAGAAAGTCGCTGTCATCGGTGGCGGTAATACGGCTGTTGAAGAAGCGCTTTACCTGTCAAATATTGCTGAAGAAGTGGTGCTGGTGCATCGTCGTGATGCCTTGCGTTCTGAAAAAATTCTGCAGGATCAGATTTTTGAAAAAGCCAAAAACGGTAATATCACCATCGAATGGAACCATACTCTGGATGAGGTGCTGGGTGACCAGACCGGTGTGACCGGCATGCGCATCAAGAATACCCAGGATGCTTCGACCAAAAACATCGATTTACAGGGAATTTTTGTTGCTATTGGACACAAGCCCAACACCGACCTGTTTGAGGGACAACTGGAAATGGCCAATGGTTACCTTAAAGTCCAGTCCGGAACCGAGGGAAATGCCACGCAGACTTCGATTGAAGGCGTCTATGCTGCGGGTGATGTGATGGATCACATTTATCGTCAGGCCATTACTTCTGCAGGCACTGGCTGTATGGCAGCACTGGATGCAGAGAAGTATCTTGACGCGCTTGAAATGAAATCCTCTTGATAAAGCGACATCCCCACACACGTGGGGATGTCAGATTTTAATCCTGAGTGTCTCTTCCATGACGTAGGCATGCAGCACCACCTTCTGGAAACGGTTGATACCATTAAACATAATGCCGTAATAGTGTAACGCCATATTGCCTTTCTTTTTAAAATCGACATTTTTGATAATGCCGGTGATCACTAAAGGCTCGTTTTCTTCGGCAACCTCGACTTCCATTTTCAGTTCCACCATTTCTTCCAGGATAGCAATTGGTACGCGTGTAGCGATACGCGCACCACTGGCGCTTAAATCGACAATCATTGCTTCGGTATACTGACTCCCTGCTTTGGTATTGCGCACCAATGAGGGCTGCTTGGTATCAATGCGCCGCGCATCACGCACAATAGACACTTCAATATCATCTTCATCTGGGTAGGAAAGATGCAGATGCGGATAAGGTTTCATGTTGGTTTGCACAACCTTGACACGAAAGGCCGTAGCAAGGCTGCCCTGCACTGCTCGTGCAACCAGCTTGGTGCCATCGGTCAATAAAATGGTTTTGCCATTAAATTCCGTATTGGTCACAATTAAACCCTTACCGGGATAATAGCCCAGGAGCTTTACATTGAATCGTGGTGCATCCTCGATACCTTCCTGTTGCACCTGTATCGGAGTACCTACGGGTAATTGCAGTTTATCTTCCATCATAATTTGTTTTTTATTGTTCTAGTCTTGGATTGTAATGTTAACCTATATTCAGCCATTTGATGAATTTGAATCATTTCCTCCCCTGGAGAAAGCCATGATATATCCCAATGGCTTACTGGCCATAGGTGGTGATCTTTCTGCGCCAAGACTGCTTCATGCCTACCGGCGTGGTATTTTTCCCTGGTTCAGTGAAAATGAAATGATTCACTGGTGGTCACCCGACCCACGTATGGTGCTCTATCCCGCCGAATTTCACATCAGTCGTTCGCTAAAAAAAAGTATTCGAAAAAATGACTTTTACTATTCCATGGACCGGGCATTTGAAGAGGTAATTCAGGCTTGCGCGGAGCCGCGAAAATCACAACAGGGAACCTGGATTACAAAAGAGATGCAACAGGCCTATATTCGCCTGCATAAAATGGGCAAGGCGCACTCTGTTGAAATCTGGAAAGACAGTCAGCTGGTTGGCGGGCTGTACGGCATTGCCATTGGCCGGGTATTTTTCGGTGAATCCATGTTCAGCCGGGTCACCGATGCGTCAAAAGCAGCTTTTCTGTCCTTGACTCGAATTCTCGATGAATCGGGATTTGAGTTGATTGACTGCCAGGTTTATTCGGAACACCTGGAAACCCTGGGTGCCCGTGAAATTGATCGTAAATTTTTTGAAAAACTGCTTCAGCAATACTGTTCTGAAGAGCTGCAACAACTCACCGCGCTTGAAGCTCAACGATTATCACTTGTATAGTCGTGGGTCACTCCTTCGGTAATTGAAAATTGTGTATCCGGAGCAAACCGGGAAAGTGGCAGCACAATCGGGAAACGACTGGTGCCACGACCCAGCGGAATAATGCGCAGTACAACATCCATGAAATTATCGTTGTTTAGATCAGTGTAATCTACCGAAATCAGGCGCAAGCCTTTGGCACGTCTGTCCATCTGACATCGAATTCCCTGTTCAGTGCGTACCAGCCGCCCCCTGAATAGCCCGTTAGTGAAACGACATTCTTCTGTTTCTATATTTGCATCGTTGGATAACACTTCAAGGAATGGAAAATAGGATCGAATGGTAGGTTTGCCGTCTTTACCCTGTTCGCATTGCTGCAGAAATATTTCTTCATCGGTTCCCTTGCATTCGGCAGAAAATGGAAGATCAACCAGACGGGCGTTGAAATAATCATAATCATCCACAAAATTATTTTCAGGATGACTTTGTTCATTCATATGTAGCATCATCACATAACGACAGTCATTGATGGACTTGAACCAGAGTTTCCGGTCAATCAGGTTAACCGGGTTACCCGAGCCATAATTCACCATATTCATAATATTGCTACAGTCGTCAGGAATGCGGAATTTTCTGGTTTCATTATTGGCAAAACCCAACTCAACATCATATTGACTTCCTTTGTCGCCACTGAAAGGCAAAGCAAAAGTAAAACGATCCTTTTCCGCCTGCAAAGGCAAGCACCAAAAAAGCAAAGTGGCCATCATAAATTTGGCTGGCATGGTTAGAAAGTTATACCGTTTCATCACATTTTTATCTTTCTTTAAGATTTTCATTTTTACTCGTCTCTTTATGAAGTAAAGCAGAAAAACGCTTACTGACATGGGTGGCAATGTTAAAAAACAACCGTGAACTGATCACAGGATGGTAGTTTGTGGAGTTTCTGATGCCGTCACGCGACAATACCAGCAAACTGGTTTGCTCTATTGCCAAAGCTTCTGTTGAACGTTTGATGTTGGCAAACATGGATACATCGCCAAACACATCCCCCGGGCCAAATAACTCCTTTATTTCTTCAGTATGCAGTGTTGTTCGATGGATTACCTCCACCTTGCCGCGCATCACCATAAACATGGTGTCACTTTCGTCATTTTCATGGAAAACCACCTCACCCTTGCGGTAATACTGGATACTGCTGGAAAGAATAAATTTCCTTATTTGCCAGGTTTTAAGACCGCTGAACAGAGCACTTTTCTCTACCACTTCCTTGCGCAGGGTTAGTGACATCATGTCCCACAAAGAAACCAGGCGGACGGCAGATATAACCAGCGGCGTAATGACAAAGTCTGCTATCAATGCCGCAAAAATAACCAGAGCACTAAGAAATCCAAACTGGGCTACAGGTTCAAATTCTGACAATGCAAATACAAGAAAGCCGGAAATTAGCGCCAGTGAAGTAGCGAATACCGGCAATGCTTCACTATGAATGGTTTCATACATGGCTGCGTATTTACTGCGTTTGCTTTTAAGCACATTGTTGTAACGCAACATAAAATGCATGGTGTCATCGACTGCAATACCGATTGCGATGGCAGCAGCCATGGTGGTACCGATATTTAACGGTATATCGGCGTATCCCATAACACCAAACAATATTACTACTGGAAAAATATTGGGCAGTGAAGCAATAATGCCCACCTTCCAGTCCAGAAACATCATGGAAATAATGATGATAATGATGACCAGCAACAGAGCGATAGATTTAAGCTGCCCCTCGATCATTGCATTGGTCGCTGACAGCGTCAGCACAGAATCGCCTGTCAGCCTGGCTGTCAAACCTTTATCCAGATTTTTTTCAAGATACTCATTAATACGGCTGACAGTTTTATCGAGTTGGTGCGTCGAGGAAATATTGTGACGGATTAAAATGCGTAATTTACTGAAATCGTCTGACACATAAGCCTGAACATGTTCATACTTGAGGAAGATCATCAACTCATTGACGATCTCGTCACTGTCGGGAATGATGGGTTGAGCCGACTCCTCAAAAGCAGCGTTCAACAATGCCAGGTAATCAAGGAATGAAGTGGTTGACTGGACGCCGGGTTGTTCATTGACAAACTGCTGTATTGTTTCTGCCTGCTCCAGGTAGCGTACCTTCAAAAAGGTATCCTGAATTCCGGAATCAATGACAATTGACATGGATGCAAGGCCTGCGAGTTTTTCGTTGACCTTGGCGAAGTGCTGACGCACTTCAGAATATTGGCTGAGGCTGTCAATCGGATTGTGATTGACTTTGATCGAGAATATACCATTGATACTGACTAGCGAAACAACAACAATCGTTGTCGCGATAGCCCAGCGATACTTTCTTAGAAAGATAAAGAATGAACGGGCACTTGACGCTTCAAAGTCCGGTGATTGAAACAGTCGTGATTTGCCATCCAGTTGCCATTGACCTGCGAGTCGCAATACTGCAGGTATTAACGAAATAGTGACCAGGAAATTAAGAAACAGCGCGGCAGCAGACAGAATACCGAACTGCCAGAGCACTTCGATTTTGCTGATTGAAACAGACAGAAAACCAAGGAAAGTGGTTACAAAGGTCAGTGCAACAATACCTCCCATCTTATTAGCCATTTGCCTGATAGCATTGAGCGAGTCCATACCGTTATGCTGGCCACGGCGAAATTCCGCAAGCAGATGAATATCTTCAGTCGAACCCACGATGATCAGCAAAATAGGAACCATCGAAGTAACCACATTTAAAGGGATACCTATCAATCCCATTAGTCCAAGCGTCCACAATATACTGATAGCAGCTGTCATGACAGGTATCATGATATCTACCAACTGACGCAGCAGCAGAAACAACGCAACCAACAATGCACCAACTGCGAAGGGCAGCAGTTTCCCCTGTTCCTTGCGAATTTCTTCAGCAACTTCATTTCGCACATGCTGAAAACCAACAGTAAAAACCTCACCATAAACAGTTTTCAGTTGCCCTGTAATTTCATTGAGGGCATGGGTAATGTCGGCGTCGGAATATTCTGTAATATCTGCAGCCAACACAATGGCGGCTGCCATTACCCTGTGATCATCTGACAACAGCGTCTTTTTTATGAAGGGGTTTAAAGAGGCATTGACAAGCAGGTTTTTCGCTTCCTCAGATGTCTCCGGGGCCTCATGAAGGTAAGCATCCTTGTTCAGATAACCGTCGATGGTTTTAAGAAATGGAATGGAAAACAAACTCTCGACACGATCAACGAAGGCCAAAGCCTCGATCTTTTTTATGGATGCTTTCAGCTCTGTCAGTTTGTTTTTTTCAAGCAGTTGCTCATCAGCAAGATAAAGCAGGATGACCGATTCATCACCAAACTGTTTGGTCACCTGCCTGAAAAAAGTTCGTTCGGGATCGTCCTGAACCAGAAGATCATCAGCAGCAATCTGGACTTTTACGTTATCCAGTTGCAGACTTGCCAGTATACTGACAATCGAAATTAATCCAATAACCAGCCAGGGGTGTCGGCAAAATGAAAGAAGCAGTTTACTCATGCTGGCAGGTGCTTGTCAGAAGTTCATATTGGCTTGAATAAAATGTTATAACTTTTATCGGCATCTTTTTGATTTTTTGAATAAAATCCTTGAACATGGACACTGAAATCCAGATTTACCAGACTGCTTTAAGCGACTGCCCTTACCTGGACAGGCGCAAAAGCATGAATTTCATTATTGATCCAGAATATCCATTATCTGCCAGTTCCTACGAGTTTTTGCTCGAACGCGGCTTCAGGCGCATTTCCAGTATAGTTTACCGCCCGGCCTGTCCGGAGTGTAGTGAGTGCAAAAGTTCGCGAGTACCGGTAAATGCATTCATTCCAAACAGATCGCAGAAAAGAGCATGGAAAAAAGTCAGCGGAGATATCGTACTCAAACCCAGGACAGATGATTTCTGTGATCAACACTTCGATCTGTATCAAAAGTATACCAGATCAAGACACCACGATAGTGACATGGCTGAGTCATCTATTAACCAGTACATGGGATTTCTAACCTCCAGCTGGAGCGACACGATTTTTCTTGAAATCTGGTTAAAAAAGCAGTTGCTTGCTGTTGCCGTCACCGATCACCAGCCTGATTCGTTGTCGGCGCTGTATACTTTCTACGATCCGGAAAAAATGGATTATAGCCCTGGCGTGATCGCTATTCTCAGCCAAATTGAGCTGGCCAGAGAATATGAGCTGACCTGGCTGTATCTGGGCTACTGGATTGAACAATGTCCGAAAATGTCTTACAAAACTCGTTTTCGGCCGATACAGGTAATGGAAAAAGGGCAGTGGCAGGCGTTATAAAGTTGTTTTAGGTATTAAACTCCGGTCTGTGTGTGCTATAATTTGCCGCGTTTTTTTTGTAACTTTATCAACAATTTTATTTAAAAATCTGGCTTATTTAACAATCTGGCAAAATTATGGCAAAAGAAGATTTCATTGAACTTGATGGCACCGTGGTTGAAACCCTGCCTAATGCGACATTCAAGGTAGAGCTTGAAAACGGTCACGTCGTCAATGCCCACATTTCGGGAAAAATGCGCAAGCATTACATTCGCATCCTGACCGGCGACAAGGTTAAGGTTGAACTGACGCCTTATGATCTGAGCAAGGGGCGCATCGTATTCCGCGAAAGGTAAGCTTTAATCTCACTTACCCGGGCAAGCTCTCTCGTTACAGTCGTTCTTAAAGTGAATTTAATGCACGGTCAACGATTCGATTTCGAAATCCAGTTTCCCTTCTTCAGTCAGTATGACATGGACACTACCACCCTCTTCCAGTGATCCAAAAAGCAACTCTTCAGCAAGCGGCTTTTTGATTTCATCCTGAATCAGCCGAGCCATTGGGCGGGCCCCCATCAGGGAATCATAACCCTTGCTGGCCAGCCATTGACGAACATCTTCGTCTACAGACAGCGTTACTTTCTTTTCATGTAACTGCTCTTCAAGTTCAAACAGGAACTTGTCGACCACGTAGGTAATGGTTTTATCGTCAAGCCCTTTAAACTGGATTATGTTATCCAGGCGATTTCTAAATTCCGGAGTAAACATCTTCTTGATGGTCTCCATGCCATCACTGCTGTGGTCCTGGCGAGTAAAGCCGATGGATGGACGAGACATTTCGGCTGCACCGGCATTGGTGGTCATGATGATGATGATGTTACGAAAATCTGCCTTGCGACCGTTATTGTCTGTCAGCGTACCATGATCCATTACCTGTAACAGCAAGTTGAAGACATCAGGGTGGGCTTTTTCGATTTCATCGAGTAACAGAACAGCATGCGGGTGTTTGTTGACCTCTTCTGTCATCAGGCCGCCCTGATCGTAGCCGACATAGCCCGGAGGGGCTCCAATTAAACGTGAAACGGTGTGTCTTTCCATATATTCAGACATATCAAAACGGATTAATTCCAGCCCAAGTATACGTGCCAGCTGTTTGGTAACTTCTGTTTTACCCACACCAGTTGGCCCCGAGAACAGGAATGAACCCACTGGCCTGGTTTCAGTTCCCAGTCCGGAGCGGTTCATACGAATGGCAGAAGCCAGTACTTCGATAGCTTCATCCTGACCAAAGACAACGGATCGCAAGTCTTTATCAAGGGTTTTGAGTGCCTCGGTATCAGTAACAGACACCTTGCGTGGCGGGATTCGTGCGATCTTTGCAACGATGTTTTCAATGTCTGTGACACTGATAGATTTTTTACGTTTTGACTTGGGCAACAGTTGCATGGCTGCGCCGGCTTCGTCGATAACATCAATGGCCTTGTCGGGCAGGTGACGATCATTGATGTACTTGTCGGCAAGTTCTGCGGCCGTTTCAAGTGCACGTTTTGAATACTTGATACCGTGATGCTCTTCGAAACGTGACACCAGCCCCTTTAAAATAGAAATAGTTTCTTCAACACTGGGTTCTTCAACATCAATGCGCTGGAAACGACGCGCCAGCGCCCTGTCCTTTTCGAAAATACCACGAAATTCCTGGAAAGTGGTCGAACCGATACAGCGTAAATCACCAGATGCCAGCATCGGTTTGATCAGATTGGAAGCATCCATAACACCACCTGAAGCAGCTCCGGCCCCGATAATGGTATGAATTTCATCGATGAACAACACGGCATCAGGCTGTTTTTTCAGTTCAGCGAGTACGGCTTTGAAACGTTTTTCAAAATCTCCACGGTACTTGGTGCCAGCAACCAGCGCCCCCATATCCAGAGAATAGATCACACCATCGGCAATCACTTCTGGCACTTCACCGTCAACAATTTTTCTCGCCAGGCCTTCAGCAATAGCTGTCTTTCCGACGCCAGCTTCGCCAACCAGTAACGGGTTGTTTTTGCGGCGGCGACACAACACCTGGAGTGTTCTTTCCACTTCTTTTTCACGGCCAATCAGGGGGTCGATCTTGCCTGCCCTGGCGACTTCGTTGAGGTTAGTGGCATACGAGGTTAACGGGTTGGAAGCGGGTTTTTCGTTACTCTCATCTTCAAGATTAGTGTCTGAGTCACGGGAAAGCTGCTGTTCAGGATCATCGGAATGGACCCGGGATATACCGTGGGAAATGAAATTAACTACATCCAGACGTGTTATATCCTGTTGATCAAGAAAATAAACGGCTTGTGACTCCTGCTCACTGAAGATGGCAACCAGAACATTGGCTCCGGTTACCTCTTTTGCGCCGGATGACTGCACATGAAACACGGCACGTTGAAGCACACGCTGAAAGCCCAGGGTCGGCTGGGTTTCACGATCATCATCGCTGGGTAATCTGGGTGTTGTTTCATCGAGAAATTTAATAATGTCGTCACGTAGACGCTCGGTATCAGCACCACAGGCAACCAGTACTTCTGCAGCAGTCGGATTGTCTATCAAGGCAAGCAACAGGTGTTCAATTGTCATGAACTCATGCTTGCGATTGCGCGCCTGTGTAAAGGCCTGACTCAGTGTGAATTCAAGTTCTTTGCTTAACATAACTAAACTCGATTAATCCTCCATTACGCTTAATCATAGATCACAAAATTCGATCGCGCTCAAGCTTCTTCAAGATCACATAACAACGGGTGCTGATGGTTACGTGCATATTCATTGACCTGCTTTACCTTGGTCTCTGCAACATCGCGAGTGAAGATGCCGCAGACACCTTTGCCCTTGGTATGGACATTTAACATGACACGCGTTGCCTTCTCCCTGTCCATGGAGAAAAATGTTTCCAGTATCTGCACCACAAACTCCATGGGAGTATAGTCATCATTCAACAGGATGACCTTGTACATCGGTGGTCTTTTCAGTTTTGGTCGGGCTTCTTCAACAGCCAGACCCTGGTCATCTTCAAATTCGTGTTCGTCAGACATAGCGCCTAAAGTAAGATCAATCTCAGATAAATTACAGACATAAACATAAGGGTATTTTCTCCAACATCTCTTCTGCGGTCAAAAAATGCCAGAAAAAAGACCCGGAAATTCATTTGACCCCTTAAAAATAGAGTCTATACTCAAAAAACCTGTCACAAAAAAGAACAGGCTTTCGACGGCAAACAACACTAAAAACCGCTGCTGTTCGACAAAAAACGAGTATTACCAAGTTGGAGGAAAATTATGGCAATAGGCACAGTCAAATGGTTCAATAATGCAAAGGGTTATGGTTTTCTGACGCCTGAATCAGGGGGTCAGGATGTATTTATCCATTTCTCAGCTATCGAAATGGAAGGTTACAAAACCCTGAAGGAAGGCCAAACCGTCGAATTCGATCTCGAAGAAGGCCCCAAAGGACTTCATGCCCAGCGTGTACACAGTCCAAACACAATGAACTGACTGTAGAATATATTGAAATTCTCAAAGCCTGCTAAAGCAGGCTTTTTTATTGCCTGACAATTCCATGTATCAGTCCTTGCCGGCCCGAAGCGAAAAATTGCTCCAGGCAACTTTTTATTCCCCTCTCACATAGCATCAATAACACTATTCAATGTCGGGCTTGGGCGCATAACCACCTCCGTCAGCTTGACGTCTGGATGGTAGTAACCATGAATATCCTGCGCTGTCCCCTGATTATTTATTAACTCTGATGCTATTTTTTCCTCATTAGCAGTCAATTGCGCGGCAATCGGAGTGAACAACTGCTTAAGCTCCTGGTCATCATCCTGTGCAGCAAGTGCCTGTGCCCAGTAGAGTGTCAGATAAAAATGACTGCCACGTGTATCGAGTTCACCAACCTTGCGCGAAGGTGATTTGTTGCTGTTGAGGAATTGACCATTAGCCGCGTCAAGCGCTTTTGCCAGTACAGCTGCCTTGTTATTGCCTGATTTTTGCGCCAGGTCTTCGAGGGAAACAGCAATTGCCAGGAATTCACCAAGAGAATCCCAGCGCAAATGATTTTCCCCCAGTAACTGTTGCACATGTTTAGGTGCTGAACCGCCAGCCCCGGTTTCAAACAGGCCGCCACCAGCCAGTAAAGGCACAATGGAAAGCATCTTGGCACTGGTGCCCAGTTCCAGAATAGGATATAGATCAGTAAGATAGTCACGTAGTACGTTACCCGTGACAGAAATTGTATCCAGCCCCTGCTGAATACGTTCCAGGGTCAATTGAGTCGCATCAACCGGTGAAAGAATCCTGATTTCCAGCCCGGCAGTATCGTGTTCTTTAAGATATTCATTCACTTTCTCAATCAGATTGGCATCATGGGCGCGATTTTCATCGAGCCAGAAGATTGCCATGTTGCCAGTAAGGCGGGCGCGATTTACACCCAGTTTTACCCAATCGCGAATTGGCAAGTCACGCGTCTGGCACATACGCCAGATATCACCTTGCTCAACGGCATGTTCCAGCACAACATTACCGGCCGAGTCTGTAACCTTGACAGTTCCATCTGCAGGAATCTCGAAGGTCTTGTCATGTGACCCATATTCTTCAGCTTTCTGCGCCATCAGGCCAACGTTACTCACATTGCCCATGGTAGTGACATCAAACGCACCATGTTGCTTACAGAAATCAATTACACCCTGGTAGATACCGGCATAGCAACGGTCAGGGATCACAGCCTTGGTATCATGCAATTTTCCATCAGGACCCCACATCTGACCTGATGAACGAATAGCAGCCGGCATGGAAGCATCAATAATGACATTACTGGGAACATGCAGATTGGTAATTCCCTTGTCTGAATCCACCATCGCCATATCCGGGCGTGCTGCATAAATGGCCTTGATATCGGCTTCGATAGCAGCTTTCTGCTCAGCAGGAAGATCAGCAATTTTAGCTTCCACATCACCAAAACCGTTGTTTGCCTCTACGCCCAGTTCTTCAAAAAGATCTGCATATTTATCGAACAATTCCTTGTAGAAAACAGTCACAGCATGTCCGAACATGATTGGATCGGAGACTTTCATCATGGTTGCTTTCAGGTGCAGAGAAAACAACACGCCCTGCTCTTTGGCATCCCTGACCTGTTCTTCAAGAAAGGTCCTGAGAGCTTTACGGCTCATTCGTGATGCATCAACTACCTCACCTTGCTGTACCGGTGTCTCAGCTTTCAGAACAGTTTCATTTCCGCTGGCATCAGTCAGGCTGATTTTCAAGGTGTCCGCATTATCCATGACCACCGACTTCTCCGAGGAATAGAAATCTCCATCAGACATGCTGGCGACATGTGATTTGGAGTCCGCTGTCCAGGCACCCATGGAATGAGGATGTTGCCTGGCATATTCCTTTACCGGCCCTGCCACGCGACGATCTGAATTACCTTCACGCAACACCGGGTTTACTGCACTGCCGAGTACTTTTGCGTAACGTGCCTTGATATCTTTTTCGCTATCATTTTGAGGCTCTTCCGGATAGTTTGGCAGATCATAACCCTGAGACTGCAGCTCACTGATTGCTGCCTGTAGTTGGGGAATGGATGCGCTGATATTTGGCAGCTTGATTATATTGGCTTCAGGAGTCTTGGCCAGCTCACCCAGTTCTGCCAAGGCATCAGACTGTTTCTGCTCATCAGTGAGTTTATCTGGAAAATTGGCAATAATTCTGCCAGCCAGGGAGATATCCCGTGTTTCTACATCAATGCCTGCTGCCTTGCTGAATGCCTGCACGACCGGCAATAATGAATAAGTGGCCAGATACGGAGCTTCATCGGTAATGGTGTAAATAATACGGGATGTCGTCATTGGGTTGGGCCTTATACTATAATTTAAACTGACATAATCTTAACAAAATCATCATAAACAATCTGAATAAAATTGGCATCTGGCATTAAAAAACCGGCAACCCCACTCGAATCCCGTCTGATTCTGTTCAACAAGCCTTACGACGTTTTATCGCAGTTTACCGATGTCAGCGGGCGTGCAACGCTGGCAGACTACATCAATGAAAAACAGGTTTATGTTGCCGGTCGCCTGGACCGTGACAGTGAAGGTCTGCTGCTGCTTACAGACGACGGGCAGTTGCAGCACCAGATCGCCAATCCTGTAAAGAAAACCTGGAAGACTTATGTTGTACAGGTCGAAGGGACACCCGATGAGAATGCAATCCAGCTACTTATCAAGGGTGTAGAATTGAAAGACGGAACTACCCGCCCCGCCCGTGTACGTCAAATTGAAGAGCCTGACTGGCTCTGGGAGCGAGACCCACCGGTCAGGTTCAGAAAAACAGTACCTGATCACTGGCTGGAAATTCAGATTCAGGAAGGAAAAAACCGCCAGGTACGACGCATGACAGCTGCTGTGGGTTTACCGACACTGCGCCTGATACGGACCCGCATCGGAGAATGGACAATTGATAATCTGCAGCCTGGCGATTACAAGCTCTTAAAAACACCTGTAAAAGGAAAACCAGCCAATGCAATGGACACCTCACGTCACCGTCGCGGCCATCATCGAAAAAAAACAGCAGTTTCTCATGGTAAGCGAAATAAACAGCAAGGGAAACATCGTCATTAATCAGCCTGCCGGGCATCTTGAAGATAACGAGTCCCTGGTCGATGCCATTATTCGCGAGATGCTTGAAGAAACTGCTTACGATTTTATTCCTGAAGGACTGGTCGGCTGCTATCAGTGGAAATTTGCGGAACGGGAAACGACCTACCTGCGTTTTCTGTTTCATGGTTCACTGGGTGAGCATCACCCTGACCTCGAACTCGATGAAGGCATTGTCAGTGCGAACTGGTTTTCGCTTGAACAGTTGCAGCAGGCGGATAACTTACGCAGTTATCTTGTGATGGCGGGTATTGATGATTATCTAGCTGGAAAACGTTATCCTTTGGAGATTATTTCTTCTTTGTATTAAAAACTTCAGGCAGTCTGATTGAATAATACCAAAGTCATTGTAGGACTCTCCGGCGGAGTGGATTCATCCGTTGCAGCCCTGCTATTGCTTGAACAGGGATACCAGGTAGAAGGCCTGTTCATGAAAAACTGGGAAGAGGATGATGATGAAGATTACTGTGCCGCTGCAGTAGACCTCAAAGATGCGCAGGACGTGGCAGACAAACTCGGTATCAGCTTGCATACCGTCAATTTCTCCAGTGAATACTGGGATCGGGTATTCAGCTATTTCCTTGAGGAATACCAGGCCGGGAGAACACCGAATCCCGACATACTCTGCAACAGCGAAATCAAGTTCAAAGCTTTCCTCGACTACGCACTCGAATTGGGAGCAGACTATATCGCAACCGGTCATTACGCCAGGGTTTCTCATGAAGATGACAACAGCAGACTGCTTCAGGCAGCTGACGACAACAAGGATCAGACCTACTTCCTCTATCGTCTGAACCAGCACCAGTTATCGCACAGCCTGTTTCCACTGGGTCATATCGATAAAAGCGAAGTCAGGAAAATGGCAGAACAGGCCGGATTCGCCAATCACAAAAAGAAAGACAGTACGGGTATTTGCTTCATTGGTGAAAGGCGATTCAGGGATTTTCTTTCACAGTATCTGCCTGCCAATCCTGGCGACATCATTACGCCTGAGGGCAACGTGATTGGCCAACATAGCGGGCTGATGTATTACACTCTGGGACAAAGGCAGGGGCTCGGTATTGGTGGTGTTCAGGGAACGGACAATACGCCATGGTTTGTGGCTGCAAAAGACCTGGAACATAACCAGTTGATCGTTGTACAGGGACATGATCATGAGTTACTCATGTGTGATTACCTGCTGGCTGAAGACATGCACTGGATAGCAGGCAACCAACCAGCTTCGGACACCTTGCAATGCCTGACCCGCTCCAGACACCGTCAGCCATTACAGGCAGCAAACATTGAAATACAAAAGGACAAATGCCGCGTGACATTTGAAAAGCCACAGAGATCAGCCACACCAGGACAGTCCATCGTTTTTTACCAGGATGGTGAGTGTCTTGGTGGCGGAATCATACATTCAACAGGGAAACTCGATGAAAACAGATAGAGACAGGTTGCTTTCCCTTGCGGCTATTTTTCAGTCTGCCTCTCTGACAGATAAAATAGCCAAAACAGGCATGGCTGATGCTGATGCCATTGAAACATCCATCTACAGCATATTCCAGACAGATGCAGTGAATATCGAGGCTGTATTTCATGATGCCTCACACCTTAAAACCGGTCTGGATAGCCTGGTAACCCAGATGATGGAAAACAAAGCGGAACGTATTGATGTAACCCGTTATGTCTTACAACTGATGCATCTGGCTTCGAAGCTGGTAAAAAAGCCTGAAAGGGTTGCCACGATAGCCAAGGGGATAGAAATCGCCAAAGCTCGCGCTGAGTCTTTTTCCATTACCCATACCAATATACTGTCACAGCTGGCTGATCTGTATGTCGAAAATATCAGCGGCCTGTCGGGCAGAATCATGGTCAATGGTGAGCCGCTGCACTTAAATAACCCTGACAATGTGCATAAAATCAGGGCCCTGCTGCTAGCGGGTGTGCGCGCTGCCTGGCTCTGGCAGCAATGTGGCGGCAAACGTCGGCATATGGTCTTTTCCCGCAAGAAAATTCATGCACAGGCAATGAATCTTCTGGAGGAAATCAACCGGGCTGCTTAATGGCACCGCAGCCCTTAGCGCACATCAGCTACAAACTTCAGTACATTACCATTAATGCAGTAACGTTTGTTGGTAGGAAGCGGGCCGTCGTCAAAAACATGGCCCAAATGGATACCGGAGCTGGCGCTTCGCACTTCGATGCGGCGCATGCCATACGAATTATCCTCATGCAACGTTACTGCTCCCTCAACCGGGCTAAAAAAGCTCGGCCAGCCAGTACCGCTTTTGAATTTTGCATTACTTCTGAATAGTGGTGCTCCCGTAATGGGATCGACAAATACGCCGGGACGCTTCTCATCAAGATGAGAACCGGTAAAAGCCCGTTCGGTACCCTGCTCAAAAGCAATGTGTTGTTGTTCAGGCGTCAGAATCTGGAAGCCCAGCCATTTCCAGAAACGTTCTTTATCACCCTTGTATCCGGTATAACGTGACACTTCCTTACCTTCTTCAAATAGTACAATGGTCGGTGTGGCGAATAATGCTTTTGACAAGGTCCATGTTTCAGGCGGCTGTGTGTTAAAGGTCGTGACTATGGGCACCTCAGAAGACCATCCATTTAGAATCTCGGCCTTGAACACTTTACAGAAAGGACAATCCTCGGCCTCAAATACAATCAGTTGACGTTCGAAGGACAATGTATCTGCCTGTAAACGCTCCGGCGTCGGCTGTGCTGACTCACCCGGATAAGCAACCTTGGTGCCTCCGAGCCCACAATAGCCTTTGGGATTTTTCTTTAGATAATCCTGATGATACTCCTCAGCACGATTGTAATTGCGCAGGGGGGCAATCTCGGTAGTGATTACACCAAAGCCGGCAGCGGTCAGCGCCTTCTGGTAGATATCGCGGGTTTTCAGGGCCAGCTTTTTTTGCTCGTTACTGGTGGTATAAATTGCACTACGGTAATTCGAGCCAACATCATTGCCCTGACGGTCACCCTGGGTAGGGTTATGATTTTGCCAGAAGCCTATGAGCACCTGCTCCAGGCTTACCTGTTTGGGGTCAAAAGTGACCTTCACCACCTCAGCATGGTTACGCTCCTCAATGCCTCCAGACTTGATGGCCCTTTCCAGGCCAAGCACACTGTGATAATCGGTTTTTTCTGCATCACCGCCTGCATAGCCTGATTCAACATCGATTACACCAGGAATTTCTCCCATACGCTTTTCGGCGCCCCAGAAACAGCCCATGCCGAGCACAATTGATTGATTGCTGGCATAAGTCTGCATTGGCAATAAAAGAAACAACAGCACAGGAATGAATTTAGAAATGATGGATCTGGTTTGATACAACATCGTCATGATAATCTCCAGGTAACTCACTGTGCAGAAGACCGGTCTAATGGAGAATGTATTTCATCCAAGGAGCTGGAGAACAGGCATATTGGACAGATTTACCTCATGAAAGGCATTAAATTTTCAGGTTTAGTAAATTTATTGATATCGTAATTCATTCTTCCCATTGACTGATTCATCACAGACATATCCTGGCTCATTCGCTGCATAGACGTATTCATCTGGGCGATATTCTGGTTCATTTGATTGATGTATTGTCCCATCGTGTTCATATCGGTACCCATTTGTTTCATACTCCGGGTCATGGTAGACATATCTGATCTAACCTGTGAAAAATCATCCCCCATTTTTTTCTGCCCTTTAACCATACTTTCTGCCATACGTACCATCTGGCCCGCCATGTTCGTCATATCCCGGGCCATCCCGTTTACATCTTCACCCATACGTTTGACTGACACGGTCATTGTGCTCATATCTTTTCCCATGTTGTACATAAACAGAGCCATCCCGGAAAATGCTCCAATTGCAATCAGTGCTGCCAATACAAGACCAGCCAGTTTGGCGAAAGACATGTTGAGGTTATTCAATTTTAATTATTTCCTGTTGTAATGATTTTTTGTTAGACCTATTCATCTTATGTTGTTTTAGCTGATATTGCTGATTTATCTTACATCAAGTAGAAACCACTATAGTCCTAATTGCCTAATTCAGTAATGTTGATGACAACAAGCCACAGCCTGAACAGGGCATGTCATCAGGATTGAGAGTTACTCAGATTGATCTCTTCACCACGATCACGACGCCTGTATTGCAAAACCCACAGTAAAGATAATACAAGAAATGCTGGAATATACATCAGGTGTTTGGGCAGCCTTTCTGTTTCAACCTGAATACCCGTTATCATCCAGTCAAAGTCAATACCGGTTTTTTCAGCCGCACTTCCGAAGACAACATTATCAACCTGCATACCCTGCTCTGTTGCCGATAATTCGAGACCAGCTTCGGCAAGCCTGCTTTCGGCACTTCCCTCTCCTGGCATATTAAGCATAACGATCTTGCTGACCTGCTTGCCCTCGAGGGTTTCACCTTCAACTGCAAGACGCAGCATTTTATCCTCCGGCGTCTGTTCAATCAGCGCATAGATTTCAGCTGCAGGCTTGTCGGTTAATGGAGGATAGAGCTGATCCCACCAGTAGCCGGGGCGGAAAATGGTAAAGGCAATCAGCAACAGCAACAGCGTTTCCCACCAGCGGTTACGCGCAAGAAAAAAGCCCTGCGTAGCGGCTGCAAAAGTCAGCATGGCAACAATGCTGGCACCTACCACGATCACAAAGTGTAGCCAGTTTTCGATGCCGATCATCAACAGCTCGGTATTGAAGATAAACAGGAATGGCAAGATAGCCGTGCGGATGTCATAGGTAAAACCCTGTATGCCCGTACGAATTGGATCACCTCTGGAAATTGCGGCCGCTGCAAATGCCGCCAATCCAACCGGTGGAGTATCATCCGCAAGAATGCCAAAATAAAACACAAACAAATGCACGGCAATTAAGGGAACAATCAAGCCATTCTCAGCACCAAGCGTTACAATCACCGGGGCCATCAGGGTAGAAACCACAATGTAATTTGCAGTGGTCGGTAAGCCCATACCCAGCAACAGACTGATGATGGCAGTAAAAAGCAACGTCAATAACAGGTTTCCGCCTGAAATGAATTCGACAAATTCAGTCATTACCAGGCCTACACCAGTGATGGTTACGGTTCCTACGACGATACCTGCCGCCGCAGTAGCCACACCGATACCAATCATATTGCGACCACCGGCAACCAGGCCGTCAATCAGCTCATAGATGCCACGCTTAATCACGAGTCGAACTCCGGCCTCCTTTCTGATCAGCGTTTTCAAAGGGTGATGAGTGAGTACAATAAAAATCATGAACAGGGTTGCCCAAAAGGCAGATAGTCCAGGCGACAGGCGTTCCACTGTCAGGCACCAGACAAGAACCACAATCGGCAACAGAAAATACAGCCCGGCAAGTACCGTAGGGCGTGTTTCCGGCAGCTCATTTATTTCCAGACTGGTATCGAGCTGTGGCACCAGTGTAGAGACTTTCAATAAACCCAGGTAGGCTACCAGCAATAGCAACGATGCAATATAAGGCGTTGCATCATGGAAAACGCCTTTCATCCACCCCAGCCCGAAATAAACAATGCCTGACAAAATGACGAGACCAGAAACCGTTAATGAAAAAGTTGTCAGGGTTCGAATGAGTTTTGGTGGGTAACGGCGAGGCAAGCCCAAAAGATTGGCCTTGCAGGCTTCGAGGTGGACAATATAGATCAATGCAATATAGGCAATGATGGCCGGCAAGAATGCATGCTTGATCACTTCCACGTAGGAAATACCCACATATTCAACCATGAGGAAAGCGGCGGCTCCCATGATGGGTGGAGTCAACTGGCCATTGGTGGAAGAAGCCACTTCGACGGCACCTGCTTTTTCTGCTGGAAAACCAACACGCTTCATCAGGGGAATGGTAAACGTTCCCGTGGTAACCACGTTTGCAATGGATGAGCCTGATACCAGGCCGGTCATTCCAGAAGATACCACCGCCGCCTTGGCCGGGCCTCCGCGCAGATGCCCGAGTAATGCAAATGAAACTCGAATAAAGTAATTGCCTGCTCCCGCTTTTTCCAGCAGGGAACCGAAAAGCACGAACATGAATACCATGGACGTTGATACACCAAGGGCAACACCAAATACACCTTCAGTAGACAACCAGTAATGCGACATACCCTTGTTGAGGCTGGCACCTTTATGCGCAATGACTTCCGGCATGTACTGACCCGCAAAAGCATAAAACATAAAAATACCTGCAACCACCATCAAGGGAGGTCCCAGGGCGCGTCTTGTAGCTTCCAGCAATAACACAATACCCGTGATGGCTACAACAAGATCAAAGGTTGTAGGTAAGCCGGGCCTGTTTGCCAGTTCATCGTAAAACACATAAAGATAGGAAGCACAAAATGCTGCAACAAGTGCCGTTATCCAGTCATGAATTGGAATGTAATGTCTCGGAGAGGTCTTGAAGGTCGGATAAGCGGTGTAAGCGAGAAAAATGGCAAATGCCAAATGAATGGCACGAGCCTCTGTGTCATTCAATACCGCGAAATTAAAGATAAAAGGTAATGGCGATGCATACCATAACTGGAACAATGACCATAAGATAGGCACTGCAACCAGAACAAATGCCGAGAAACCCGATGGATGCCTGGCACCCAGATCTGATTCAGCTACCAGCAGTTCGAGCGCTTCATCATG
>Ga0180433_10002539_pt1 | contig 28010 bp, 19 predicted proteins | sample SS_ome_8_FD_132980 | JGI IMG/M metagenome (GOLD analysis project Ga0180433, IMG submission 132980) | Hypersaline lake sediment archaeal communities from the Salton Sea, California, USA - SS_1_D_1 metaG | ecosystem: Environmental > Aquatic > Non-marine Saline and Alkaline > Hypersaline >... | reverse complement strand
GGCGCGAGGCTGAAATCACCCCCGCCGGTATCCACGTCCTGCGGGGCTGGGCCGTCAGGTCCTGGAATATCTGCAGGACCTCCTGCCGGTCCAGGGCCCTTTCCGCCCTAAGCGGCCCAGCGGCGGCCAGAATCGTTACAGCCGCCGTTACAACAATCAGTGCTTTCATAGCCTTTCTCCTTTCAACAATTCCTAAAACCCGTCAACCTCTGCCCTGCCCCTCTATTAGGTAAGGCGCAGCCGGCGCCGATATGTTGATTGCTTTTTTCCCAGATCGACACAAACGGCCCGGCGATACGGGTTTTTAGCCGATCAGCCGGGTAAACCAGCAAAATCGGCCGTTTTGACGCAGCCGCGGAAACAGCCGGTCCGGTAAGGAGGGGACAGGTGGCGGGTAAGCAGGTAGAATGAAAAAAAGGGTCCAGGACCCTTTTTTTCGCATCCCTGCGGAGAACCAGTTTCTTAGAAGCATCTCAACCCGGCCGCGGCCCGGCGGGTATGGGGAGAAAGCAAAAATCAAAAGGCAAAGTTGCATTGCAAATTTCAAATAGAACCCCCCGCGAAACGGTTCCTCCATAGTGGGGCAGGCCTCCGGCCTGCCATTGGCAACCGGGACGGTTGCCCCACTTTAAAGCAGCCGGCCTCATGCTCGGAATCGGAATCAAGAAGGTGTACGAAGAATAGGTAGCTGTCCCTATTTTCCGCTATTTTTTGCGGGGCGGCAGCTAGCGCAAAAAAAAAGCAAAACCATAATTATGGTAGAATGTACTAAATAATAGAGGTTTTTGAAAATGGCTCCGAATGCCACCAAAAAGAGGCTCGGTTTCACGCTGATCGAGTTGCTCGTTACCATAGCCATTATGGCAATGCTTTTGGCCGTCTTGATGCCGGCCCTGCGAAGCGCCCGCATAAGCGCCCGGAGAATAGCCTGCCAAGCCAACCTCAAGCAGATCGCTTTGGCCTGGCATATGTACCTTGACGACAATGACGGGTATTTTTATCAGGCCGAGGACGCGCATAACAACTTCGGCGGCTGGACCGGAACCGACCAGCGCGACGTCGCCCGCCCGCTCAACAGATATTTTGGGCTGCCTCTCAAGACAGACAACAGGCAGGACGCGGAGATATTCCGGTGCCCCGGCGACAGGGGAGAGGAATTCTTCGGCAAGAACGCATACGCGTACTTCGGCAACAGCTATCAGACCAATCTAATGCTGGTGGGCTCCGGCGAGATGGCGAAGTTCTCGACCCTGCCCGGGGCAGTAATTGAGCTTCACAGTGAGATCGAGAGATACCTCGAGAACGTCAGGCGGGATAGCGTGCACGAACCTACCCGTCTGCTGCTGGTCGGGGACCACCAGTGGTTTTTCGAGACACAGCTGTTCACTCCGGACGACAAGGGCTGGCACGGAAAGGTCCGGCACTACTGCCTGGCCTTTCTCGACGGTCACACCGATTTCCTGAAAATCCATCCGGGCCTCTACATCGCCGAGAAGTACCGCACGCTTCCATTCAGACAGCTTGACGCGATGGCGAGGCTGGCCCAGCCGTAGCCGCGAACTTTCAGCAGCCATCCCATCAAACTCTCAAAAGCCGGTCGTCTATGGTTCACGTTCAGGTTTAATCCGGCGGCAACAAGACGGTCAAAAGCGGCATAAAAAAAGGAAGGCAAGCTCGAAGCTTGCCTCCCCTTAACAACTAAGTGCTGTTGCGCAGCGGCGCTTACTTGCGGCGACGCAGGAACAGGCCGCCAAGACCCAGCAGAACAACCGTCATCGGTTCAGGAACGATGTTGTACTGCATACCGTTAGGCGTTTCGCCGAACAGTGATCCGCTGAAGCCCAGAGCCAGTGTACCGCCTCCGGCTCCCGACGGAACGTCGAAACCGGCCTTAAGCCAGTCACCAGCGACGTCCAGACCGATAGTACCACCGGGCCAGTTAAACTTAAGGCCCGAACCCTCAGTCATTACCGAAGGGGTCGTGGTTAGCAGCCAGGAACCCAGCGTACTGATGGTGCCGCCGACGGCAGGCGTCGCGGTCATCGCAAAACTCTTGGGACCGCCAGCCCCCGAACCGCCGATCACAACACTGATCGTTTCGCCCGGCATAACCGACGTCGTCACTGCACCCGTCACACTGCCTGTAACATCAACATTAAGGCCGTAAGCGACCGAGGCAACAGAAGCCACCATTAACACTACTAAAACCTTCCTCATCTCCATTTTCGTATCCTCCACTTCTTCATCTTTCAGGATATTGAACTAGTTTTTTAACATTTCAAACGCCCGCTTTTAAAAATTCCGCGGCGGGCACGCGTTCTCTCGACACTTGACTTACGGCATACAGGGTGATGTCCATTTGCCGAGCGGGTCGCCCTGGCCGTTCACATACAGGTGCATCAGCAGGTTGTTCATGTCGTCGGTATCGAGAACGTTATTGCCGTCCGTGTTCACGCACTCGTAGGGTGCGAGCGGAGACGTCCATTTGCCGAGCGGGTCGCCCTGGCCGTTCACATACAGGTGCATCAGCAGGTTGTTCATGTCGTCGGTATCGAGAACGTTATTGCCGTCGGAGTCGCCCTTGCACGGACACGTAACGCCGAACTCGCAGCCGCTAAGGCTGGGGTTGGCCGGAACGGCCGGGTCTTCCATCACGATACCGCCGCGGATCACGTTCTCGGCGATGCTCACGGTGGTCGCACCGGTTGTGCTAAGCGTGATAAGAGCGCCCGATGTCGGAGGAGGGGTCTCTCCGGAGGCATACAGCGAACCCATCTCGATGGTCACGCCGGTTGTGCCCACGCCGCCCAGGGTGCCGGGGTAAGAAGCATCGGCTATCGGAGAACCGGCGTCGGTGACAGTGCCGCTGCCGTCGATAACGATCGAGCCGGGATAGATGTCATAGTCGGGGTGAGCCGCACTGTATCCATCTATCGTCCCGCTGTCGACCGTAATGTCGAGCGCGAAGGCCCTGACCAACTCCGTCTCTCCCGACGCGTCCCAGCTTATGGTAACCTCGCTACCGCTGGTCGAGCACGTAATTGCCACCCCTGCCCACGCACCGGATGCGAGCACGAGTGTCGCCAGGATTGAAGTTAACAGTCTCATGGTAGTTCCTCACTACTAAATGCTTTGTCTTTTCCTCTTTCGCGGGGCCGTAAACCCCGCACTGTCCTTGGTACTTCCATTAATCGCTTCACCCGCTGCACGAAAAAAAATTGTGCCGACAACTGCGCCTTATCAGCGGTTCGGCGGCCCGCGGGTCAGGCCTCGCTCCTCTTTTCTCGCCACCTCCTTTCCCGCCCTAAGCGGATACTCTTAACCACTGTGTACAGTCTGCGCTTAATTACGCCACATCAATCAATAGCATGATAGCATATCGCCCCCGGTCAAGTCAAGAGGCAAAAACCCAAAAAAACCCAAAAAAGCATTTTTTTGTCCGCGGCCCGCGGTACTGTTCAGGCGTCTCAAGGCATCCCCGCAGCGATCAGAGCCCCCACAAGGCCACTTTTGGCATGGTTTGACCGGATTCAGGGCTAAACAGGCTTTTTCGGTAGATGAACGCGTTTTTTATGCTATCCTGCATCGATATGTACGGGTTTCTGAAGGGGCGACTGGTTGCCGTCAGGGTGGTCATGCTGGCCGCCGCCGTGGCCCTGATTGTAATAGGAATTGCCACTATTTACGCCGTGGGCAATCCCGCCGAGAGCCGCGGCGGCGATGAGAACGCCCGCCTGCAGGAAAACTGGGTCAGGCAGATCGCGTTCAGCATAGCCGCGTTTGCGGGGTTTCTCGCGGTCAACGCGGTCAATTATCGCCGTCTGGGGGCGGCAAGCGCCGGTATCTACGCGGCGGTTCTGGCGGTTCTTGCCGTGCTGCTGCTGGACAGAGTCATAGACCTGCCCTTTGTGCCGGTCATCAACGGGACCCGCAGGTGGATACGTCTCGAGGCGGCCGGACGTTCAATAAGCCTTCAGCCGTCGGAGGTGTGCAAGGCGGCGTACGTCCTGGCCCTGGCATGGTACCTGCGGTACCGCAGCAACTATCGGAACTTCAGCAGTCTTGTCGGCCCCTTCGCGCTGACGCTGCTGCCACTGGTCATGATTCTTGCCGAACCGGATTTGGGAACGGCCCTATTGATGATGCCGGTGCTGTTTGTGATGCTCTTCGTCGCCGGCGCCAAGATAAAGCACTTGGTGCTGATAGTGCTGATGGCCGCAGCCTTAAGCCCGCTGATGTGGCAGGTAATGCCCTCCTACCAGAAGGTCAGGGTCAGCAGCGTGCTGCTCCAAAGCCGCTGGCTGCGGGAGCAGGCCCGCCGGCATCCCGCCGTCGGCAGACTCCTGGTAGGGGGGCGGTTCAGCCCGAGAAGATGGAAAAATGATTGGGGTTACCACCTTACGCGTTCGAAGTACGCCGTGGCCTCAGGCAGACTCCGGGGCTACGGCTTCCGCCGGGGGCCCTTTATCAAGTACGCCTTCCTGCCGGAAAGGCACAACGATTTCATATTCGCGATGATCGCGCATCAATGGGGCTTCGCCGGCTGTACGCTGGTCCTGCTGCTTTATGCGGTTATTATCGCCTGCGGAATCGAGATAGCCGGACACAACACCGATCCCTTCGGCAGGCTTCTCGCGATGGGTATCGTGGCGATATTGGCGGTGGAGGTCCTGGTCAACGTGGGAATGACCCTTGGACTGATGCCCATAACCGGCCTGACCCTGCCGCTGGTAAGCTACGGCGGCTCCAGCATGGTGGTGAGCATGCTGTGTCTGGGGCTATTGAACAATGTAGGCCGCTGCCGGCCGTTCAGCGTGGCAGGGAGGAGGTAGGGCTCAGAATTCTGAATTCTGAATTCTGAATTCTGGATTCTGGATTCTGGATTCTGTATCGTACACCTTAGTGGTTTCCGGCTTCCGACAAATCGCTTCCCTGACGGCTTTCTCCAGGGTATTGGGGATGCTGCGGGATATGGCCTTCGCCTACTTCCTCGGCGCAAGCGGCTTGATGGACGGCTGGGTGATAGCCTTTATGCTGCCCAATCTGGCCAGGCGCCTTTTCGGAGAAGGCGCAGCGGCCGCCGCGCTTATACCGGTTTACTGCGAGCAGGCGCATCAAGACCGGCCAAAGGCCGTCGAGCTGGCCCGCACCGTCTTTACGGCGATACTGGTCCTTTTGGTGCTGATCGTGCTGGCCGGCGAGGCTGTAATATGGACCTCGTACCGTTTCTTCAGCGTCCACGAAGCAGCCCGGTTGAAGCTGTCCCTTGCCGCCGTGATGCTTCCCTACATGATCATGGTATGCCTGGTTGCGATCGTGGTGGGGATACTTCACTGCCATCGGCGGTTCGCCACCGGCGCCGCGGCGCCGGTGGTACTTAACGTATTCATCATAACCGCTTTGTGCGCCAGCGGCTGGTTGATGGACGTGGAACCCGGCAAACAGGTCTTCATCGTCGCCGCAGCGGTTCTCGCCGCCGGACTGGCACAGCTGGCGCTGCAGGTTCCGTCGCTGAGGGCCAGCGGCCTGAGCATCAGGCCGGCTTGGGCGGTACGGACGGAGTCCTTCAAAAAAGTGGCGGCCTTGATGGCTCCGATGATAGTCGGATTGACCGCCACCCAGATAAACACGATGGCGGACCACTTCACCGCCCTTTGGCTTTCCGGTTCGGCGGAAAAGGGCAGTTTTCTGACGATCCTGGGAACCGCGGTGAGATACCCGATGTGGGAAGGTTCGGTCTCGCAGTTGTTTTACTCGCAGAGGCTCTACCAGTTCCCGCTGGGGGTGATGGGAATATCCCTTGCCACAGTGATTTTTCCGGTCATGAGCGCAGATGCAGCCAGAAAGGACCTTGACGGTTTTCGGCGTACAGTTTCGAGAGGACTGCGACTGGCTGTTTCAATAGCGGTTCCGGCAGCGGCGGGACTGTTTTTGGTGCGAAGGCCGCTGGTGGCGGTCATTTTCGAAAGGGGACAGTTTTCGGCAAGGGACACCGCATTGACAGCCGGCATACTGGCCTTCTACTGTCTGGGCCTGTGCGGCTTCTTCCTGCAGCAGATCGCTGCCAGGGCGTTTTTTTCCATGCAGGATTCCAAAACGCCCACGGCAAGCGCCCTGGCCGCCGTCGGCACCAACATAATCCTCAATCTGACGCTCGTTTGGTTCCTTGCGGCCCGGGGCCTTGCGCTTGCCACCGCGGCCTGCTCCTACCTGCAGGTGGTGATCCTGCTTGTGGTTCTGAACAGGCGGTTCGGCCGGTCCATACTGTCGCGGCTTGCCGCCACCGCAGCAAGGACGCTCATGGCCACTTTCCTTTTCTATCTGGTGGGGGCGGGCATATTGGATCTTCTGGGCGGAATGCCGGCCTGTTTTTCGTCCGATATAATCCGGCTGGCGGTGGTTATACCTATTTGCACAGCAACGTTCCTTGCGGCCGCCTGGCTGCTTCGAATAGAGGTTTTCGCCCTCATTACCGGCTACGGCAAGGCCGAAACCGTATGATTCCAGTCATTCGGTATTGTTTGCTGGTTCGCCTTCGGTACACGGAACTTCCGCCTCCCGCCGCGTATAGTATGCTTAGAGTCGCTGCCGGCTAAAGACCCTGCCGCGGCGACCCGAAGTAAACGATTGGCGGACACAGAGTCGGGTACTGAGGGACAAATCGCCCTTGAAGAAAAAACCCACCCCGGGACTGGCCCATGTATAAGGAAAAGACAAGCCGCGCCTGCATAACGCTGGGCGTACTGATTTGCGGCCTGTGGAGCATAGCCGCACCGGCGCAGGAAGGCGAAACAGCCGCCGCCCGAACGCGGCGGCCGCAGGCAGGCCTGCACGGTGAAGAAATCCCGGCGGATTCCGAAACCCTTTTCTCCCCTTCCGTTGGCGAGAGGTTCTACGAGATCGCACACGAACTGGCGCACGGCAAAGCCCCCACACCGGCACAGGCCCAACAGGCGATCGTCTTCTACTCGGCCTCGTTGGCCCTGGACAGCCGCGCTGTCCACATCGTACCGGAGATGATAAAACTCATCTGCCGCCACTCGCGTCAAGACCGGTCACAACTGGTGCGCAACCTGTTGACAAAATACTCCGGTCAGACCATGGACCTTGAAATCGTAACAATGGCGGTTCAGTACTTGCTCGACAAGCTGGACAACCGCGAGCAGCGGGAGGCGACGCTTGCGGAGCTTCTGAACCTGTTCGGCCGCGGCGACCAGCACCTTTCGAGCGAACTGTTGACGCTGATGGGCCTTCTGGCAGCCGAGAAGGCGGACTCCGAAAGCGCACAGTCCTACTTTCTGCAGGCCTATGCCGCCGACAAATACAACTCCCTGGCTTTGGCTAAGTTCATCGACCTGGCCGAAGGGCGGATCGAACCGTCGGCTTACCTGGAGCACCTCAGGCTTTCGCTAGGCAAAAACCCAATGGACCTGCAGGCCGCGATGGACTTCGCACAATACGCCGAGCGGTTGCAGCTTTATCCCACCGCAACGGATGCTTACCGCTATTGCGCGGATCTGTTCACATTCCTGCGGCCGCGCCAGCCTCTTCCGGCATACATATATTTGCCCTGGGCCGTCAGCGGCTATAACACACAGCGGCAGAAGCAGGTCCCGATCAAGCTGGCCCAGCAGCTTGCCGAAAACGGCAGAACCGACCTTCTGCTGGCCGCCGTGGCCGGCAGAGCGGCACAGGACACACAGCAACCGGACGTGGCAAATCGAATATTCGAAACCGCAGAAAAAGCGGCGACTGAAGGATACGATTCGCTGCCGCGGCAGCAACAGGCTCAAACCGGCGCCAGGCTGGCCTGGTTCTATTGCTTCGGCCTCGACGACAAGGACAAGGCGATCGACTGGGCCAATAAGGCCTATGCTCTGGACCCGAACTCAGCTTCGGCCGCCGGGGTCCTGGCCTATGCACTTACGGCGAACAAACAGGCGGAAGTGGCCCGGGTGCTGATCGACGAATATGAGCGCACGCAGCTGATGGAACTGGCGCTGGCCAGAATACAATTGGAAAACAACGAGTTGGACGCCGCCGTCGAAACACTCAAATCGGCCATAGAGAAAGACCCGGGCTCGTTGGAGGCTGAAGAGGCCGAAAAGATACTGGCCGAGCACGACCGGGAATACATAAGTCCGGTCACACCAGAGGTCGTACTGGCAGGCCTTGACAAAGACCTGTGGCAGGAGCTGGTGCCGGAATTCTCGCCCCCTGACGAGTTGCTTTCCGTCGATCTGGGCTTCAGGGGAACAAAGTTTTCATACGGCAGCGACTTCGGCGTAACTTTGGCAATAACCAATCGCTCGCCCGAGCGAATGGTCATTCGCAATGACAGCCTGTTCACCGGTCAGGTGAGGATCGACGCTGACGTACGCGGCGACATAAATGAATCGATCCAGGAGCTTATCAGCTTCCGAACAAGACCGTCCGGCCCCATCGAGAGCGGGCGAAGCATACTTTTGCCTCTGGAGGTAGCCACCGGCCGCCTCCGGGACATCCTTTTGAACCACCCGCAGGCATCTGTTCAGATCGAACTTACGGCCTATCTTGATCCGGTCACCGATGCCGTTGGAAACATCATTAACAGGCTGCCCGGCCTCCAGCCGGCACGTGAAACCGTCAAGCGGACGGGGCTTGATCTGACCAATCAGTTCCTTCGCAACCGCCTGAATTCGCTTGCCGAGGGACGGGTGGGCCAGAAGATCAGGGCTGCTCGCCTGTTTATCGGCCTGTTGGCCGAACAGCACTCCATGGCCGCCGGCCGCCGGCACTACCGCTTTATGTACGCCGACTGGATGCCGGAACTGCTGGAATCAGCGATTATCAAGAACCTCGGCGACCAGGATTGGGGCGTGCAGACCCACACAATGGCGTTCATGGTATCTTTGCCCCTGGATTTCGAACTGATCGATGCCCTCGCCCGGAATCTCAGCGAAAACGCCTGGCCCGCCAGGATGACGGCGATTTACCTGCTCGCCTGCAACCAAGGCGAGCGGTTCGCCAAGGTGATCGACCACGCCGCCCGCTACGACTCCAGTCAGTTCGTGCGGGAGATGGCGCTGGCGCTGGGGGCCGAGCCGGCGCCGGAGGAATAGCCCGGCCGCCCCGGCGACAGCGCTCTCGAAGCCAGAACAAAACACCCTCTTGCGCAGCCCCCCTCCGTCATTTCGAGCATCCAAACCGCGGCCGTGCGGCAGGTATACGGAAGAAACAGAGAAGAAAGCGGAAGCCGCCTCCGGCGGCTGGTGAATTATGTGCAGGCAAGATGCCTGCCCCCCGACTGGGGACACCGTGCGGTTGTTCAATCGGGGGGCAGGCTTCCAGCCTGCACGAGCCAGGGGTAAACGGTTAGTTTCTTAGCATCTCAACCGCGGCCGCGCGGCAGGGATACGGAAGAAACGGTCCTTCGACAACCTTTGGAGCATGTCCGTGGAAAAGAATCCAGAATCCAGGAGCCAGAAGCCAGAATGGCGGCCGGAGCCTGCCCTGAGCGAGCGCAGCGAGTCGAATGGGGCCGCGTGGAAGCCGCCTTCGGCGGCTGGAGAATGATGGGCAGGCTGGAAGCCTGCCCCCCAAAAGCCTCCGGCCTGCCAATGGCAACCGGGGCGGTTGCCCCACTTTAAGCAATCTCACTCGGTAAATCATACCCGGCCGCCCCGGCGACAGCCAATCCCAGGCCCCGTCCGACATGTCCGACAAGTCCGACTGGTCCGACTATCGTCCGGTTCGCATCGGCCCGGCCAGGCCAGGCGACAGCCGCTCTCGAAGCCGGAACAAAACACCCTCTTTCGCCCCGCCCCCCTTTTTTCCCCGAAAAAAATGTTGTAATCCGCGTATAATCCTGTAATATTCCCGCCTTTGTCGTGGGTTGTTTTGTTCACGGGAGTTATTAAAGGACAAGAAAAATGCCGGCAACAATAGACGCTGAAAAATGCACCGGGTGCGAGTCCTGCGTTCAGGAATGTCCCAGCGAGGCCATAAAGATGGTAGACCAAAAGGCACGCGTCGATACCGAAGCATGTATCGACTGCGGCGTCTGCGTGGATAGTTGTCCCGCCGAGGCAATCAGCATGGACTAAGCGCGACAGAAGGCCCCATCGTCTAGGCAGGTCCAGGACACCGGGTTTTCAACCCGGCAACAGGGGTTCGAATCCCCTTGGGGCTAGTGCCGGCCTTGTTCAATCAAACCTTCATGCCGGATATGACGGCCTCGAAGACCATGGTGCCGTTTACGACCCCCTGCGTGCTGCAAACATATTTCCTGCGGCTGAACTTGGTGATGTGGCCGAGCAAATACAACCTGCTGCCCGGTTCGACCACAGCGCGGAACTTGGCGGTTTCTATGCCGGAAAAACCGATAAAACCATCGAAATCGTATATGTTCCTTACAAAGAAACTCGAAAGCTGGGCGGCGGCCTCGACCATGATCACCGCGGGCATCAGCGGCCGTCCCGGAATGTGGCCGCGGATCCAGAACTCTTCGGCCGTAATCTCCTTGTAGCCGAGAATCAGATATTTTTCCCTGTCGTACCACAACACGCCATCGAGCTGCTGCATCTCGAAACGCTGTTGGTTTACCCGCTCTATGGCGGCCCTGTCGAAAAGCGGCCGGGCGCCAAGGTCAAAAGAGCGTATGTCAAAAAGCAGCGACGGCGGCATCGGTAGAGCCTCACGGGGAAACACTTTTTTCCACCTGCACGGGCCGCGCCGATATGCCACAGGCCTGGCCGGCGGGTTGAAAAGCGAACCTGCTGAACGGCCGGGAGAAACCGGCCCAACAATCGCGGTCTACGAACCCGACCTTATTTCAAGTATGGAGCTGCGTACGGCCTGGGCAGTCTGCTTGATTTTCTGCATCTGCTTGCGGACGCGCGTACCAGCGGCCTTGTTGCCGCCCTCCGCCTTGCTTACATCGGCCTCGATCTCGCCTACCAGCATCTTAAGATTCTCGTACTCCTGCATAGCTGTCCTCCCAATTGATCCTTGGAATTGACGGAAAACTTAACCTCGAATTCGGTTTATGTCAAAAAAAACTTTTCTCGCGATGCGATTTCCGCGGCGACCCGATAGGCCGGTTCGCCCTTTCCCGCTGCACGAACATTTAGTTCGTTGTCGGCGGCGCCGAACGGCGGTGGGGCAACCGCTCTGCTCATCCCATCGCAAGGCCGCAGGTTGCCCCACTTTGCCGGCCGCGAAGGGCTGCCACACGAACATACGCATCAGGCCGCTATAACTCGCCCTCCGATATGATGGTGAAATCCTCGGCCACCGTCAACTTGAAAACATCATCATCCAACTTCTCATTGATCCGAGGATCGAGCAGGCTGACCTCATAGATGTCTTCCCGGGTCGAGATCGCCGTGACTTTTTTCGGCAGGCCCGATTCACGATCCGCCTCTATTTCCACACGGATAAAATCGTCCCGGTAAATCGAATCGCCGGCCGGTGTCAGGGCCAAGCGAATCCGGTCGGCAGGCTCATCCGCCCCGCCGGCCGCCAAGGTGATGTCAAACTGCCGCTTGAGGTGGTCCAAACCGGCCAAGCCGAGCAGACCCAGCCCGCCTGCCCCGAGGCTCGAGACGTTAGGCGTCTCGTTCGGGTCGGCCCTCTTGTAACGTTTGACCTGTTTTATCGAATAGTTGACGTGCACCAGATGACGGCCGTCGAAGATAAACTGTTCCCGGTAGGGCCGGGGGGTTTCATCGTCCTGTTGAAGCGTTTCGAAGTTCACCCTCAGCCTGGGCTCCGGGGCCGTCTTGTCGTAGAAGAAAACACCCTTGCGCACGCTGCACGACTCGAACAGCGGTTGGCTGAAACGGTAGGCCAGATCGCACTGAAGGGTCCGTACGGCGTTGATTTTCCGGCTCGAAGCTCGACAAGACCCTTGATGAGCTTGACGAGCTTCGAGCCGGCCAAAGGCCGGTCCGGCTCGCGGCAACCGGCCGCCGGCCCGCAGGCCGCTGAGTGTGACGCCGCCAATATCGTCAAGAATATCGCGAATCGCATGGCTTTCCCTTCATGCCGGTTTGACACAATTCTTACAATTCTTAGGATTTTTGCAATAAAAAATGCGTTTACGCACAAAACACCATCGCTTGAATCGGCAGCGATGCCGTTGTACAATCCGGCGCGATGGACTTCAGAAAGTTAATCAGCCAGCACGTGGAAATGGAAGACTTTCTTTCCGGCGGTTTCGCCGTTCGAAAACAGCCTGCCGGCAGCGGTCGGCGCCGGTCCTTCGGCGGCGGTGCGGCCGATGCAAAGCTGGCAAAAATCGCCGGGCGTGTAAAACGATGCCGCCGGTGTGATCTGGGCTCCATACGAACCAACGCCGTGCCGGGCGAGGGAACAGCCGGTTCGGCGATTATCTTTGTCGGTGAAGCGCCGGGGGCGGATGAGGACGCGCAGGGCCGGCCGTTCGTCGGAAGGGCCGGGCAGATGCTCGACAAGATCATCGCCGCGATGGGACTGGAGCGAAGGGACGTCTTCATCGGCAATATCCTAAAGTGCCGGCCGCCTGGAAACCGCGACCCACGACCCGATGAGATAACAAGCTGCCTGCCTTATCTTCAGGAACAGATCGAGTTGATAAAACCGGCCATCATAGTAGCACTGGGCGCCCACGCAGCCCGAACGCTGCTGAACAGCAACCGTTCGATAGGAGAACTTAGAGGGCGGTTCCATGAATACCAGGGACCGCTCGGCTGTCCGCCTATAAAACTCATGGCAACCTATCACCCGGCGTATCTGCTTCGCAACTATTCCTTGGAGAACCGGAAAAGGATGTGGGAGGACATGAAAAGCGTCCTGGCCGAGCTCGGCCTGCCCGTGCCGGCCGGCCGGCAGTAGCGGCTGGTTCGCAGTAAAGCCCCGCTGGAGGTGCAAAAAATGAGGTTTCCCAGGCTAACAGGGCCCGTCCGAAAAAAATTGCTTTTTTTTGGGTTTTTTATCAGAAAATAGGTTGACTTGGGTCCGGTAACCATTGTAATATAAAATTGTAATTGTTAGTGCCGGAGGCTTACTCCGGTTGTTTGGTAAGAGGAGAAGAAAAAGGGAGGGCACGCCTCATATTTGTCAAGCGCTCAACGGCACGATTTAGTTTAGCGTAAAGGGCTAAAGCGGGCCGTGGTGGTAAGTGCGGCTATGGGTGTGTGCTTGCCTGGCTTAAAGGAGTTGAAGAGATGAAGAAGGTCGAGTTGCGGAAGTGTGTGTTGGCTTGTGTGAGTTGTGTCTTTTTCCTTGCCGGCATATCCGAGGCGGTTCCGGCTGAACGCCAAACCTATCAGCTCTGGACATTCGACGGCGACGACAATCCGGCCGCTCCCGAGGTGGACGAAAACCCCTTCGGCGTTGCGACTGCCAGGTTCACCGTCACCAGTCCCGAGGATCCCTTAGAGCCCATTGTGGGGCCGGTGTGGTACCAGGAACTGTCGGGGCGCGGCGGGGTATGGTTCGGCCATCCCAAGCTTAATGCGTCGATGTGGATACCGAACCGGCCCGAAGCGGACCAGTACAAGGAGATCTGGGTCGAGGTAGGGTTCCAGGGATACGTCGATAACTTTTCTCTGGCTCCGGTGCCTGCAGGCGGTATCGTGCGGCAGACGGAGTACGCGGTAGTGGACGAGGAGGATAATTGGAAAACGCTGACCCTGGCCTGGTACATAGAGCCGAACCCGTACGAAGAACTGCTTTGCATCGGCATTGAGAACACCGGTGCCAAGATCGACTATATCTCGATTGAGACCATTTGTGTACCGGAGCCGGCTTCGATATGTATTCTCGCGGCGGGTTCGGCCGGATTATTGCTCAGGCGAAGGCGCCGGCCGTGATAAATCCCAATCAGCCTTCGGTATTGATCCTTTTTGTAAGCTCGGCCAGAAGAGAGCCGACCTTTGGATCAGATTGGGCGGCCTGATTTATTTTGTTGCATGCGTGAAGAACCGTGGTGTGATCCCTCCCCCCCAGGTGCCCGCCTATTTCCTCAAGACTGTGCCGTGTAAGACTACGGGCGAGGTACATGCAGACCTGGCGCGGCATCATTATGCTCTGGTTGCGTTTCTTGCTCTGCAGGTCGGCCAGCCGCACATCGAAATGTTTAGTGACGGCCTCTATTATGTCGGTGATGCTTATATGTCGGAATGGCAGCTTGATCTGGCCCTCAACGGCGGTCCGAGCCAGTTCCAGGGTTATCTCTCTGCCTCCGGCCGCCGACATGGCGTATATGGTCGTAAGGGCGCCCTCCAACTCCCTTATGTTGGCCTGAACCTTCCGGGCGATGTACTGGGCGATATCGTCTGAAATATCTATTCCCCGCAGCTGGGCCTTCTTCTGAACGATCGCTATCCTCGTCTCGTAACTCGGAGGGTCGATCCTGGTAACCAGCCCCCAGTTGAACCTGCTTATGAGCCTTTCCTCCAGTGAGGGCAGATTGCCCGGAGCGCTGTCGGCGCTGAGGATGATCTGCTTGCCCGCGTTATACAGCGCGTTGAATGTATGGAAGAACTCCTCCTGGGTCTGTTCCCTCTCCCTCAGAAACTGTACGTCGTCTATGACCAGCATATCGGCGGCCCGCAACTGGGCCTTGAACCCGACCAAGTCGCCTTCCTGTATAGCCCTTATGAAACGGTTTGTGAACTCCTCGCAGCTTAGGAACTGGGTAACCGCGGCGGGCGCCCTCGTGATGGTTTCATAACAGACCGCGTGCAGCAGGTGGGTCTTGCCCAGGCCGGAATTGCCGTAGATGAAAAGTGGGTTGTAAGTGCTTCCCGGGGCTTGGCTGACCGCGATGCAGCTTGCGTGAGCCAACCGGTTGCTGGGGCCGACGACAAAATTCTCGAAGGTGTAATCGGGGTGCAACACAGCCTGCGACAGCCGCGGCGCCTCCTCACGGCCGTTCTTAGGGCGGCTTAATTCGAAATCGACGGTTATCAGGTGCCCGGTCGCCTGTTGTGCCGCCCGGGTAAACGTCGACCGGCAGGTGCTTCTCAGAAAATTGACGGCCGTTTCATCACCGTAGCCTATCTTCAGCGAGCCGCCGTCGAAATCCAGAACGACCAAATCGTCGAACCACTTGCGGGCATTGACCGGGTCAAGCGCCTTCGCGCGGCCGAGTATTTCAGCAAAAACGTTGTCGTTGTCCCGGACCTTCAAGCCGTCTCCCTTCGTCCCTTGAGCCCGCGGCGCAGGGGTCTATTGACTACTGTCTATAGTCTACCGCCAACTGACTACCCTCCTGAAAATACCTCATCGGAGCTCGAAGCCGCCCTTGTCAAATGTAAACACGGTTTTGGCATGGTTGTCAAAAGAAAATTCCTCAGCTAAAATACCGGCTCCGCGATTATGGGCATATTCACCAGGACAACCGGATACATCAGGCAAAGGCTGGGCAAGACACGCCGCAAGATAAGCTCTTCGCTGGCAGCGGTGTTGGGGCTGGAGTCCGCACTGGACGAAGCCGTGCTCGAAAAGATCGAGGAAACCCTCATCGGCGACGACATCGGCGTCGAGACCACAGAGCGGTTGATATCCGATATGCGCGAGGCTCTGAACAACAAGCAGATCAACTCACCCGAGGACGTAATCCCTTTTCTCAAGAGTCATATCAAAAGTTACTGGCCCGCCCGCGACAGACAGCTGCGTGTGGCCGCATCCGGCCCGACGGCCGTACTGGTGGCGGGGGTCAACGGCTGCGGCAAGACGACCAGCATAGCCAAGCTGGCCTACACCCTCGGATCCGACAACAAGAAGGTGCTCGTGGCTGCGTGCGATACCTTTCGGGCGGCCGCCACTGAACAGCTCGGCATCTGGTGCGACCGCGTCGGCGCGCAGCTGGTCAGGCACAGGCAGGGCTCAGACCCGGCCGCCGTGGCCTTCGACGCGTGCGAAGCCGCGACTGCCAGAAAGGCCGATTTCGTTATCTTCGATACGGCCGGCCGCCTGCATACTCAAAAAGACCTGATGAGACAGCTGGCAAAGATACACGACGTGGTGGCCCGGAAAATCACCGCAGCGCCTCATGAGGTACTGCTGGTGGTCGATGCCACCTGCGGGCAGAATGCGATCGCCCAGGCGCGAATGTTCACCGAGGCGATCAACGTAACCGGCATATTCCTGGCCAAGCTTGACGGAACTGCCAGGGGCGGCATCGTAGTGGCGGTCAAGGACCAGCTCGACATTCCCGTAAAGTTCATAGGGCTGGGTGAAAAGTGCCGGGACATAGCCGAGTTCGATCCGGAAGTGTTCGTCGAGGCGCTGTTTGACTGAAGTCACACCCTCCTGCCGTTGCCGAGGTACACTGTCTTGGGCAGTTTCCCCACCAGCGGCCTGGCGTACTCCATAAAGGCGTCGGTGACACCGTTGCCCGCGGCATTGATGAACTCATCCGGCATTGTCTTCGAACCGGCCGCGACGGCCGCGAGTTCTGTCAAAAAAAACTCCGAAACATATTTCGGCTTGTTGGCGACCCGCCTTATGGCTATCGAACCGCCGCCCTTCGACATCGCCTGCCTGACCGCCTCGGCGCCGCAGCCGGCGGCCTCGTGGACGTCAACTTTCGAACGGACGGGCGCAAAGCTTCTCTGGAGGTAGCCGAACGTATCGGCGCGTACGCGTTTTACGCCGAGCTTGCTCTTTACAGAAGCGGCCAGAAAATCGGCAAGCGCCGCCGTACCGGAAAGCTGGATGTTCCCGTGTGAGTCGATCTCCTGGACTACGGAAAGCTTTTGAGCCCAGGCCTTTTGGTCCGCGTCGCAGATACCTTCGCTGACCGCGATCACGCACCTGCCCAGTTTCCTATAGACGGCCTCGATGTCACCAAGCAGCCTCTCCAGCGAGATCGCTCTCTCGGGCAGGTAAACGAGGTGGGGGCCGTCGTCTTCCCGCTGCCTGGCAAGCACCGCCGCAGCGGCCAGGAAACCCGCGTGACGGCCCATGATCACATCTATCTTTATACCGGGCAGCGCACGGTTATCCAGATCGTCGCCCATCAAAGCGCACGCGACGAACCTGGCCGCGGTCCCGTAGCCGGGACAGTGGTCGGTAACCAAAAGATCATTGTCGACGGTTTTGGGTATGTGGAAGGCCCTGAGTTCATAACCGGCCTTTGCGGCCATCAGGTTGACTATGTTGGCGGTATTGGCCGAGTCGTTGCCTCCTATGTAGAAGAAATACCGGATGTTGCGCCTCCTTAGTACGTCGAGTATTCGCTCGCAGTAGCGTTCGTCCGGCTTGTCCCTGCTGGAGCCCAGGGCCGCGGACGGACTCTTTGCCACTTCCTTCAGGCGGTTTTCGGAAAGCCCGTAAAGGTCGATGAAATCCCCGCCGGCGATTCCCGCCACGCCGTGGATCGCACCGTAGAGATTCTCTATCTCATCGTGTTTGCGGGCCTGTTTGATCACGCCGACCAGCGATTCATTGATAACACCGGTCGGACCGCCCGACTGGCCCACTACCGCGTTGGCTCTGGGTGCTTTGGCCATTGCATAGACTCCGTAAAACAAAATCCGCGATATTATAAGGAACCGCCCGGCCGGGGCAAGGAAAGAGCTGTCCGGCGATGGTTTTTTTTGCAAATATCAGGTTATTTTCTCTTCATGGACAATGTTGACGAAATGGATGAAATGGACAGAACAGAGAGGTCCATTACGTCCACCGGAGGCCGGCATCGAACTTTGCAGCCAGCCGCAATAGAGCGGGTTATTCGGATAGGCTCTAAACCCATACACAGGGCCCGCACCCTACGCCACCCTGAAAAGCCTGCGGGGCGTCAGGAAATACAGCCATGTTTCCACCGCGGCGGCCTTGAGGACCGCCGCGGCCCCCAGACCGTACAACTCCAGCTGGCGGCGGTAAAGCCCCGCCCTTTCCGGAACATCCCCGGGACCGATCCGGTCGGTCTTGAAATCAACAACCGCCACATCGCGAGGCGACACTATCAGCATGTCTATTATTCCCTGCACGATGATGCCGCGGTCGCCGCGGGGACCGGCCGAAGGCCGTCCGGCCGCGCGGCCCGAAAGCCACCACTCGGGCGAAAGCGCGAAGGTGAACGGCCACTCCCGAAGAACGGTGGCATCACCCAGAGCCCGGCGGCCCGGCTCGGTTATGAAAAATGCGGCTATCGCTTCGGCATCGAGTCGTCGACCGAGCGACCGGGACAGCAGGCCCCGCCTCACCAGGTCACGGATCGTCCGTTCCACGGCATCCGCGTTCACATCCGCCGACAGATCGAGGTTGGCGATTACCAGGTGGGCCGCCGATCCCGCCAGGCGTGCCCCGGCGCTGTCCGACCGCATCACCCGCCCGACGTCGGGCATTTCAGGTGTCGCTTCCGGCAGCCGGCCCTCGAATGCCGTCCATTCGTCCTGTTCGTGCGCCAGCTGCGAAACCGACTGTTTCGCCGGAACCGCCACCATATCCGAGTGCGGATATCTCCACGTCAAAGCCTTTGTCACCGTGGAGAGCACTTCCCCTGCTGCGATATCTCCGGCGGTTTGTCCCCGGCCGCCCTTGCCGCGGCCGCCCGCCCGCGTTGCGGCCGCCTCGGCGGTCAGCAGGTCCAGCTCGTCCGGACCGTAGAACCGAACACTGAAACCTGCCGGTTCCGCGCCGCCCGACGGCGCGGCCGCGCCAAAGGCACGGCATATCTGGGCGGTTCGGCAAAGACCACAGAGGATCCAGTCCATGGGATTCGAACATTTCCGGAGGTACCACGGCGGTATCTCGCCGCCGTCGAACCGCCGTCCAGCCTCAACCGCCGCCAGGCACCGCTGCCGGCTTTGGGATCCGGTAAGAACAAGCCGCCGTTTCGCACGCGTGGTCGCCACATAGAGAATGCGCATCTCCTCGGCCAGCTCCGACGAGGCCTTTTCCGCGGCAATGACCTCGTGAGCAAGGCTGCCAATCCTGCTGTCGGTTCGGGGATCGATAATTCGCAATCCGAGCCCGAACTTCTCGTCCACAAGGCAGTCGTTGCGGGTGCTTCCGGCGCCGAAGGAGCCGTCGAGCTCCGCCAGAAACACCACCTCGAACTCGAGACCCTTGCTTTTGTGCACACTGAGGATCCGGACGGCGTCACCCGCATCCGCCGGCGGCTCGATACCCGCCCACTGTGGTCCGGCCGATTCGAGCTTTTCAACGAACCTTACAAAACGGGCCAGCAAAGGGCCGGCCGTCCCCTCGAACCGCTCAAACTGCACGGCCCTGTCGTGGAGTTTTAGCAGATTGGCCCGGCGGGCCGCGCCGTTCGGCAGGGCGGTCACACGCCGTAGATAAGCGCTTTGCTTATAGATGCTCCATATCAACTCGGACAGCAGCCCCCGCCGGGCGAGCGTCCTGTATCCGTCAAGCCAAACGCAGGCCCGTTCGACTTTGTCCGCCAACTCACCTGATGAGTCGCGGCGGTACCGCTGCACACTATCCCAGAAATCCTCATCCTCGCCGCCGCCGAGGCGTATCGCGGCAAGTTCGCTGTCCGTGAAGGCGAAAAAGGGGCTCCTGAGCACGGCGGCCAGCTCGATGTCCCGCCTTGGGTTGTCGAGAACCTTCAGAAGGCAAAGGGTGTCGCTTACTTCTGTTTTTTCGAAGTAGCCTCCCGCCGACTCGCAGGTAACCGGTATACCGTAAGAGCGCAGAGTTTCTATGTAATCGTCGACCCTGTTCCGCAGCGAGCGCATCAAGATGGCGATGTCACGGTATCGCAGATTGTCGCTTCGGCCCACAAGCCGCCTTATTCTTCCGGCTATAAGGGCTGCCTGTCGCCGGCGGTTGGTCACCGCGTAGTCGCCGTCTCCGTCAGGAGGCGTTCCGCCGGATTTTGACGGTACGCCGAGTATGTGCATCTCGACCGCCCCGTCAGCGGCGGCCCGCCCGCCCGCGGCCTTCAGCTCGGCATTCTCGTCGTATGCTATCCCGGCCAGTGGTTCGGTCATTATCCGCGAGAATAGGGCGTTGACGAAGCTCAGTATAGCCGGCCCGGAGCGAAAATTCGTGTTCAGGTCGATACGGACCATATCGGATGCCCCACCGGGCAGTCGCGGCGCATTTTTCAACAAACCGGCGAAAATGTCGGGCCTGGCCCCCCGCCAGGCGTAGATGCTTTGTTTAACATCCCCGACAGCAAAGGTGTCGGCCCCGCCGCTTATCGCTTCGATGATCGCACGCTGGACCGGGTTGATGTCCTGGTACTCGTCTACGAAGACGAATTTGTACCTCCGACGAAGCTCAAGAGCGGTTTGCGAAGGAACGAGACCGTCCCGACCGCCGGCTTCGCTGCTTAGAAGCTTCAGCGCGTACCGCTCGAGATCGGCGAAATCGAGGCAGTTGATCCTGTTCTTAGCGGCGGCGTAAAACCGGTCGAACGCCTCGACCAGCTCTATCACGACCTCTGTCTGGCTGGCCGCGGGCGGTCCGATCGCGTGCTCGTAATCGCCACGGAGCAGTGATGTGAGGGAAAGCTCCCTGATCCGGCCGATCGCCGCCTTGATCTCAGAAGCGATAAGCTCGCTCAAATACCCATCCGGAGATTTCGGCTTCCTTACCGCAGGCATTCGGAAATCCCGCAGGGCCACGGCGAGTTCGGTCAATCGGCCGGCGCCGGCCAGGGACGTGAAGCTATGCACGGCAGCGGCAATCGATTTTGCCTGGGATTCAGAAACGGCGCCGCAAAGCCGCCCGGCGTGTTCGAGGCCGCCGGCTATATCCCCAAGCCTGTCGTATATCACCTCGGCCCACCGCCGGACCAGCGGGTTTCCTTCCGCGTGACCGGATCGGGCCAGATCCTTGGCCTTTTTATACCAAGCGTCCCGGAGTACCAGCGTATCGAGGAAATCGCTTATCTCTATGATCACGTTTAAAAAACCTCCGTCCGTGCGGAGGTCGCGGCCGTAAAGAAGCTCCTTGAGCGGTCCCCGCAGGTCAGGCCTGTCCCAGGCCCACCGGACGGTCTGTTCCAGAACTTCGGTTTTGAGCAGGTATTGCTGGTCCTCGTCGATCACACCAAAAGCGGGGTCCAGGCCCAGCTCGTAAAAATGACGTACTATCAAACGCCTGCAGAACGAATGTATCGTGCTTATATCGGCGGCCTCAAGCAAGACCAGCTGTTCGGCAAACCTTCGGCGGCCGGTCTTAAGGTAGGCCCTGCCAAGCTGGGAGGCGATCCTGGATCGCATCTGGTCGGCGGCTGCCTCGGTGAAGGTCAGCACCACAATGCCCAGTATGTCCGGGCAGACCTGTTCGTCGCCGAGACGTTCCACACACCTCTGTGACAATACCGCCGTCTTGCCGGTGCCGGCACCGGCGGAAACCAGCAAGTCGCCGCAGCCGGCGTTGATGGCCAGCTGCTGCTGCCTGGTCCATTTCACGGTTTCTTTAGCCATCTTGCCGCTGCATCGCTTCGAGAACGCTGGATTTTCTCATGGTCGGGATGACATTGCCCCGGTTCACCTGCGGGTCAAACCGGCATACCGGGGCATAGTCGCAGTAATCGCATGGTTTTTTAGCATTCAGCCTGTAGGGTCGAACGGCTATGTCGCCTTCGATGATCGCAGCGGCCAGAAGCGATATCTTCCTCCGCGTGAAATCGAGAACCCTTTCGAAGTCCCTGGGCCTAAGCGCCCCGCTGACAGAGTAATTCCCGTACTGGTCGCCGTTCTTGAGCACGCGGAAATTGAAATACCTGCTCCAGCCGCCGTGGGTATTGGAATCCAGAACCCTGAAGTACCTTCCGTCGAATATCCCCCTTGCCTTGTAGGCAAATTCGTTTTTTTCGCTTTCCGAACCGGCAACAGACTTCTTGAAAGATCTTTCGACCGGCAGATAGAAAGCCCCCACCGGCTCCGGCGCGGCTCCGCGGCCGGCCGCCTCACTCAAGGCCAGCATATAAGCGGCCAGCTGCAGATCCAGGCCGTGATAAAAACAGGACCAGTCAAAAGATCGGGCCGAGCGCTTGTAGTCGAACACCACCGCCACATGCCGCCCATCCGACCCGGCAATGTCGACACGATCGATTTTGCCCTTGAGAAGGAACCGTCGCCCCGCCCCGATATCGACTTCGACGCCGCCGAGGCCGGACCGGCTGCCGTGGGACGGTCCGAACCAAACCTCGGTGCGATGTTTGCTCAGCCCGCCCGCAGCCGCCATCTCCACCATTGCATTCGCGCAGCGGGACAGGGTGCGGGCCGCCGACTCGATCACGAAGGCGTTGTAGCCGCCCCGACGGACAAAATTCGACAAAAAAGAGTTGTTGCGGCAGCAACGGGCGACGCTTTCATTAAGTAAATCGACCATCCCGCCGCCGGACTCAGCAAGGCAAAGTCCCCGGCGGTCCAGGCTCGTGAACAGATCGTGCAGCACCTCGTGGTAGAAAAGGCCCAGATCGAGCGGCTCGACCTTGAACTCCTTTCGCTTTTTCAAGCCGAGCGTGTACATGGCGAAGTGCCGATAAGGACACGCAGCGAAGACGGACAACTCGGTGACCGAACCTTCTTTCTTGCCGGCTGAAATCAACCGTGCGACACGGCCGTCAAGAACGGCCGCGTTGTCGTAATCCATCGCTGCAAGCGCTGATTCAGCCGGCGCAGCGAGAGCCGAAACGGTCCGCATCGCCTCCGCAAGCCGCCGCATTACCGGCCGGTCCGCATCGGCCGGCTCCCTGCACAGGGCCTCCACCAACTCACCGGCGGTTTGGACGTAACTGAAGCCTTCATGCCGGCCGTCAAGGTATTCCGGCTCGAGCCCGTCGAAAAGGGCAAGAAGGCCTTCCACAAACTGCGAGCAGGCGACCGGCCTATGCCTTTCGTCACAAAGTGGATAGCTTACCTGCAGCAGCTGCCGGCCGCGGGTGAACGCGATATAAGAGAGGTACTGCCGTCGAGACAACCGCTTGACAACCGGCTCGGCCAAGTCAAAATCGGCCTCCTCTGCCAGGCGCCTGTCCGGATCGGTCAGCAGACTTTCCGATTCCACCGGACAGGGAAACTGCCGCTGGGTAGCACCCAGCAGAAAAACCACCTTCAACTCACCATGCCGGCTGCGCTCAACAGAACCGACCGTCACCTGATCCATGGTTGCAGGTATGGAGGCCAGCTTGAGCTGCGATAGCGCCGCCTCCAACACGCCGGCGTAATCGCCGCAGGCCAACTTTTCATCGCCGAAAACTTCCTCCAGTTCGTGCAGTAAATCATTTATCCTGCCGTAAAGCTGAGTGTGCACGGCCGGGCGGCCGCCGTTCGAAGGCCACTCGGCCAGCTTGCGGCGTACATCCAGCGATTCCAGAAAACGCCGCACGGCAGCGGCGAAATCGGCGGCGGAAATCATGCGACCACCCGCTTTCAGGTCTTCCCGAAGCCCAGCCAGTTCCCCTACGCCCCTGCGCCTGATCGAGTCTATCCGCCCCCGTTCGAAGCGGCCGTCCCTCGGACCCGCGAAATCCCATTGATCACAACTCAGCCAGTCGGATCCGTCGATACCGAAAGCCGCGCAGTAGTTTTCGAGCAGGTCCACCTCTTCCCTTTCCAAGGGCATGAGATCGGTTTTAAGACAGCAAAACACCTCTTCGCTTTTGAAACCCTCGGTCGCGGCCCGCAGGGCGGAGCGGATCAGCTGTGCCAACGGGTGGTGAACAACCGGTTGGGGCTTGTCTATAAAATACGGTATTGAATAATCACCGAAGTAGGCCCGCACGTAATGCTCGTAACGATCGAGATCCGCCGCGATAACCGCCATGTCACGATATCGCGTATTCCCGCGCCTCACCAGCTGCCGTATCCGGCCGGCCACGAACTCGACCTCGCAGCGCACGTCGGGGGCGGCGAAGACCCCCACGGCGCCGTCCGCCGCAATCTTTTCAGCGCCGGGCCTGGATATGTTCCGCTCGACATGGGCCAGCTGCGGGCACCGCGAAAACCTCCGCGGCTCGGTGAGGATCTTCGGGTCGGCCATGGGGATGCCGTTTTGCCTTATTCGATTCAGCAGGCCGGCATACATACGCTCGGTGCATTCGAACAGGCCGCCGTCACCGGTAAGTTCGAAAGGGTCGAGGCAGACTGTCACGAAGGATTCGGAGGCCGCCTTGAGGATCTCCATCAGGATCGCCGATTCCGCCGCCGTGAAACCTGAAAAGCCGTCGACCCATACCCTGGCGCCGGATATCAGCGAAGAGTCGGCGACGGCCCTGCTGACCTGATCGAGCTGTATGTCGGGGTTGATTATTCTTCCCTCGATAAATTCAAGGTAGCGACGCAGTACCAGCGCTATGTCGGCGAACTTCAAAGCCGCCGAACGGCCGTCTGTTCGCTGCTCAAGGGCTCTTATCAGCCGGTCCAGATCTTCAGGCGTCTTGGCGTATTCATGCAGCTCAGTAATGGCAAGAGCCATTTTCCGGCTGAGTCCGCCGCTTTGCGCCGACGCGCCGAATATTTTCAGCTCCGCCGCTGACCGGCGCAGGATCCTGTGGACGATCATCTGCTGGCCGATCCGCGAAACCGACCTTCGTGCGAAGCTTCGCTGCAGCAGAAAGAACTCGAGGCGGTCAAAAGAAAGCACGTTAAGCCGATGATAACCGGCGATGTGCCCGCCGGAGAGAACGGCCCTCTCGGCCTGGTAAGTAGCCTGCTCCGGTACCAGCAGCACGAGGGGGCCGCTGTCGTGCGGATCAGAAAGAGCCTTGATCACCGCCCTGATGCAGCAGGATGTCTTACCAGTGCCGCTTCTGCCAAGGATGAACTGTACAGCCATCTAATGACTTTCGGATTCGACCGGCTGGGGCCCGCCCCCTTCTTCCGGGGCCTCCGCCTCGTTAGCATCCACAACAATTCCGCCGGCTGCGCCCGCAACCGCTTCAGCCTTGTACTGCACTATTATCCGGCCGATATCCAGGGTCTCGGCGCCTCGCAGTTCGGGCAGATCATAGCTGAATTCATCAAAACCTTCGCCCTCGACGACTATCGCCATCGGCAAACCCACCGTGATACGGTCGATCATAAAACGGCCTTCGCCGTCGGATTCGGCCGTGGCCGCGGGCACGGTCAAGAGGTTTTCGCCGCCGCGGCCCGCAACCCTGTAGACCAGCTCAACCATCGCGGACGAAACGGGCGACCCATCCCGGTCCTCAAGTCGGCCAGTTACCGCAGCCAGGTGGACCAACGTCAGTTCCAGCTCCTCAAGGCTGTGAGGCAGCCAGCTAAATGAAATGCCAAGCTGTCCTTCCGAATCGATGGCGCGGCCGACATATACCGGTTCGGAGGGAGACCTCGGCTCGGGTATCGAAAACTCACCCGTCCTGTCGGCAGGCACCGTCAGGCCCGCCAGGCTGACTTTTCCGGGAACCGGGCGGCCCTGCTCGTTAACAAGCCAACCGAATATTCGCGGCCGCAGGCTGACCGGAACTCGTATCGCAATCGCCTCGCTGCCGGGTTCAACCATGAAATCCTGTGAGAAAAGATGCTCTCCACCGTTCTTCCAACCGACCACCAGGACGGTGTAACGGCCGCTGCTGAGGGATGTGGTCGCCAACCCGTCCGCATCGGTGTAGTCTTCGGCGACGGTCGATTCCATCCTGGATTGCTCCACGACCCGCACATACTGTCCGCTCAGCGGTTGATCGGTCCGCTCATCCACAACCTCAACCGTAAAGTCCACCGGCGCCGGCGGTGGCGGCATGGGGGCACGAAATTCAGCGATCGGTTTCTCTGTGGTCGCCGGCGGCTCGGGCTCTGATACCGCGCCAACCTGCCGCGGCACCGTGCGGCCGCCCGCATCGTACCATCTCCAGCCCCCCCACAAAACCGCCGCCAGAACCGCCCCGGCGGCAACCGCGGCAGCTGCACGGTTGATTCCACCTCCGGCGACATCCTTTTCGCGCCGGCGCAGGGCCTCGGTCGCTTCATCTATTATCCGCTCATCAACCTCAGCGGAAACGGACAGGTGGAGCGTTTCGATCGCCCGCTCGACATTCTCGGTCATAAGCTGCCTGGCGAAGAGGTCTCTAAGCTTGCTCAAGCCGTAATGGTATCTGCCTTCGACGGTTCCGGTGGAGATGTGCTGCAGGGCGGCTATATCAGCCAGCTTCACGCGGCCCCTCAGGTGTAAAATCACTGCCTCCCGCTGTTCCAACGGGATACTCTCAAGGATCTTGTTGATTTCGTTGAAATTGTCGCTGCGGGGCACCGGCGGGCCTGTCTCCTCCAACGGCGGCTGCCGAGCACCACCGGTACTGAGGCGGTTCTCGATCACCTCGTATCGCTTGGCCTTAAGCCTGCGGCGGGCAGCCTGCGAGGCTCGCATGAGCAGAATGTTCCTGACGTTTGACAGGGCGCGGAGCCGCCCGGCATCCTCGGCAAAAGAAACAAACGTTTCCTTCAACACCGCCGCGGCCGGCCGGCTGTCACTGAGAATGGACGCCGCCACCGCGAGAAGATCGCCCTTGTAGGCCTCATAAAGCCGCTTGAGCGCTCCGGCATTGCCGTGCTTAACCTTCCAGACCAGCAGCGTTTCGTCAAACATTTGAACGCCGTCAAACAAATCGAAAGGGTGAAAGACGGGATTCGAACCCGCGACCCCTGGAACCACAATCCAGTGCTCTGACCAACTGAGCTACTTTCACCGAGAAGGGGCCGGCCCCGCCGGCCCGAAACTGCATTTTACACTCAAGCAGGGAAAACATCCAGTGGGTGAGATTTCTCGCCTCGCTTTGCTCGGCTCCTAAGAAACAAGGCATGTTTTGACTGTTTTTGTGCAGCTTTAAAGTGGGGCAACCGTCTGTGGGGCAACCGTCCCGGTTGCCATTGGCAGGCCGGAGGCGGCCTGCCCCGCTTTGAAAGAACCCTTTCGCAAGGGATTCTATTTGAAATTTGCAATGCAACTTTGCCTTTTGATTTTTGCTTTTTCCGAATGCCTGCCGGGCCGCTGCCGGGTTGTGATGCTCGAAAATGACGGGAGGGGGTGGCCCTGCTGTCTGCTGTCTACTGCCTACTGCCTACTGACTACATGCTACTGCCTACTCACCGCCGCCTGGGCCGCGGCCAGGCGGGCTATGGGGACCCTGAACGGCGAGCATGACACGTAGTCCATGTCTATTTCGTGGCAGAACTCTATGCTGGACGGCTCTCCGCCGTGTTCGCCGCATATACCTACCTTGAGTCCCTTTCTGGTCTTTCTGCCCAGTTTCGTACCGAGCTTGATCAGCCGGCCGACTCCATCGCGGTCGAGCTTTTGGAAAGGGTCGGAATTGTAGATGCCGTTGGCGACGTACTCATCGAGAAACTTGCCGGCGTCGTCGCGAGAAAAACCCATGGCCATCTGAGTGAGGTCATTCGTTCCGAAACTGAAGAATTCCGCTTCACGGGCTATCTCGTCCGCGGTGACGGCCGCCCTGGGGACCTCGATCATCGTGCCTATGAGGAATTTGATGCGGCGTTTCTTCTCCGTGAAAACCTTTTCTATCTCTTCGAGGATTTGCTCCTTGACGAATTTAAGTTCCGAAACCGCCCCGACCAAAGGAACCATGATTTCGGGAAGCACGCTGCGGCCGGCCTTCTTTACGTTCAGAGCCGCTTCAATTATGGCTCTTGCCTGCATCCTGTAGATGGGCGGGTAAGTAACTGCCAGCCTGCAGCCGCGGTGGCCGAGCATTGGGTTCAGTTCATGTAGACGCGCGACCTCGGCCTTGACGAGGGCGGCACTGACCTTCAGCCGCCTGGCCATCTCGACCTGGTCCTTTTTCCCCTGAGGCAAAAACTCGTGAAGTGGTGGATCGAGCAGTCGGATAGTGACAGGCAGGCCTGCCATGGCCTTGAAAATCTTCTCAAAATCGCTTCTCTGGTAGGGAAGAAGCCTGGATAAAGCGCCTTCAAACTGCTTTCTGGCTGTGGCGTACTGCCTGCTGATTTTCTCTTGTTCCTTCTTCGACGCGGCGGCGGACAGCTTCTCCAGCATCACATCGTAGTCCTCGGCCGCCAGTATCATCTGGCGCACGGACCATATCCTGTCACCCTCGAAGAACATGTGCT
>Ga0180433_10002536_pt1 | contig 28045 bp, 24 predicted proteins | sample SS_ome_8_FD_132980 | JGI IMG/M metagenome (GOLD analysis project Ga0180433, IMG submission 132980) | Hypersaline lake sediment archaeal communities from the Salton Sea, California, USA - SS_1_D_1 metaG | ecosystem: Environmental > Aquatic > Non-marine Saline and Alkaline > Hypersaline >... | reverse complement strand
TTTTGAGGTTAAATGGACAATAAAATGCCTCTCTAAATGGGGGAGGCAAGCCTTATATTATACAAATAAATGAAAATAAACAAGTTAAATAAAAATAAATCTAAAACTTTTGACACTACAAAATTTTTGAACAGGAGTAAATATGAATAAAAATATTTTTAGAACATATGATATCAGGGGAATTGCAGATAAAGATTTAACAGATGATATAGTAGAGATGATTGGCAGAGCGTATGGTACGTACCTGGTTAGGAAAAACAAAAAAACTGTTACTGTGGGAAGGGATGTAAGGTTAAGCTCACAGCGAATTCAGGATGCTTTAATTAAGGGGATACTTTCCACTGGATTGAATGTTATTGATGTAGGAGAAGTGCCTACACCGGTTGTTTATTTTTCCATAGTTCATTTTTTTACAGACGGCAGTGTAATGGTAACCGGCAGTCATAATCCCATAGAGTATAATGGATTAAAGATGAACAATGGTCTGTATTCAATTTATGGAGATGAAATTATCAAAATCAGGGATCTTATTGAACAAAAAGATTTTGAAAATGGAAAAGGATCTCTTGAAACACGGGAGATTGTATCTCATTATAAACAAATGCTCAGAGAAAGGATTACTATAGAAAAACCTTTTAAGATTGTGATTGATGCCGGTAATGGTACTGCAGGTCCCATTGCTCCGGATATATTTGAAGAAATGGGATGCAAAGTAATACGGCTTTTTTGTGAACCTGATGGAACATTTCCAAATCATCTCCCGGATCCAACTGTCCTTAAATATATTGAGAAGCTCCGGACTACAGTTGTTGATGAAAAAGCTGATTTGGGAATTGGATATGATGGTGATTCAGACAGAATGGGGATTGTAGACAATAAAGGAAGGGTAATATATGCTGATCAATTACTGGCAGTGTTGGCACGAGATGTATTGGGGAGAAATCCGGGTGCAAAAATAATTTTTGATGTTAAATGTTCTCAGTTGGTTCCGGAAGAAATTGAAAAAAGAGGTGGTATACCGTTAATGTGGAAGACAGGTCATTCAATTATCAAGGAAAAGATGAGAAACGAAGGTTCTCCTCTTGCAGGTGAGATGTCCGGTCATATCTTCTTTAAGGACGGTTATTTTGGATATGATGATGGTATTTTTGCATCATTTCGGTTACTCCAGTATTTATCCGGACAGAAACAATCTCTGGGAGAAATTATTGATCAGCTGCCAAAGTTTTTTTCTACCCCAGAGATAAGAATTACGTGTCCGGATGAAAAAAAATTCCAGATTGTTGAGAAACTGAAAGAAGATTTTAAAAAAGAATATGAAGTTATCGATGTTGATGGTGCAAGAGTACTTTTTGGAGACGGATGGGGATTGGTGAGAGTTTCTAATACACAACCGATTTTAGTGCTTCGTTTTGAGGCTAAAACAGAAAAACGCCTAACAGAAATGATAAGTTTGTTTAAGAAAAAACTTGCAAAATTCCCATCAGTTGCTGTTGATGAGATGGATAATGTTTGATTTGTAACAATCTGGCATGATATTAGCCCGCATAATAGTGAATAGTGTATATAGGTGGAATGATTATATATAATATATTATTATTTAAGAGTTTGTAATAAACTTAAATAAATTTGAAATCTATAAGAGTTAAGAAATAGTGGATAATTTCCTTACATGCTCAAAAAGTATCATATAAAAACTGTTAAAAACCTAATTTTTTTAATTTTTTTATTGTTGATATCAATAAGAAGTAATATTCTTTATTCCCAGGAAAATTGGGTTTGGTCAGAACCGATTGATATCTTAATTCACGGTAATACTCCAGATTTTGATATTGACAGGAATAATTCACATCTGCATATTCTCTCTATGAAAGAATTTGGGGGAGGAATTCGTTATACCGAAATCGATTCAGTTGGGAATATTCTTATTAATGCATTAGAAGTTCCTACTATATATGATGATTTAGGGGGTATTTATTTTGGTGCGACCATTGCAGTAGATCAGCAAGGTCATCCGCATATTTGTTACAGACGGCATCTTGGTGATTGGTATTATCATCTTTACTATATCTACAGGACTGATAGCGGCTGGTCGGATAATAAAAGAATTGCTGCGCATGTTCAAAGAGGAAATGTTGTAAGGATGGATATTGACGGTAATGATCGAGTCCATATCATACACAGTTCACTTAATGACAGTCTCTGGGGCAGTGTTACTTATTACCAAATTCAGAATGGTGAGGTTATCGGTAACTTAACACAGGATATTTCTAATCCAAGGAATTCTGAGGATATATTGTTCAGACTCGATAATCGGTTTGAAATAGAAGCCTCTTATGATGGGGATGTTCATATTGTGCTTGGATGCCCATTTCAGAAATATGGAAAAATTACTTATTTTTATTCCCCTGACCATGGGGAGAGTTTTATTAAATGGGGACATCTCCATTCTCCGGATTGTCTGAGAAGAAACGGAGATCCGGATGTTTTTTTAGATCAGACCGGGGATATACATTTTTGTTACGGTACCAATAATGATGATGCTTTAGATAATGAACCAACTTTAAGATATTTACGTATGTCGGATCAGCATGTTATTGAGGAACATAATGTAGTAAATCCCCCCGGAACTATGACTGAAACCATGTGGGGATTAGGATCAGTAGCAGCCAGTGATGACGGCAAATATGTGATAGCTACTTATTTAACAAGGTCCGGGGGAGAGCTATGGGCACGAATTTCTGACGACGGAGGAGCTACATGGGAAACTCCGGAAAGACTATCGGAATCATGCGGTGGAAGTGAAGGGAGAAATAAACATCTTATAAGAGCCAGCCGGAATCATTTTTATGTGGTCTATCCCGAAAATAGTATCACCAGGGTGCGGATGAGAATGATCCATCTCGGTGACTATCATCCTGTTGCCTCAACAGGGGGACCATATTTCGGAAAAGAAGGTGAAACCATAGAATTTGATATGTCAGCTTCTTCTGACAGCGGCTGGTTTTCAGGAATTTCTGAATATGCCTGGGACTGGAATAATGATGGAAAGTTTGATTTGACCACCAAAAAATCAAAAATCAGCAAAACATTTTCTGATAATTATGGTGGAAATGCTGTTCTGAGAGTTACTGATAAATCAGGAAAAACAGATTACGATACCACCTATTTAAATATCATCAATGTTGCCCCTACAATAGATGCTGGAAGCGACATTGTTTGTGAAGAAGGAGATACATTACTTTTTTCTCCGGTTGTTGAGGAACCCGGAGATGATAGTATTTCATTTGTCTGGAATTTTGATGATGGTAATTACAGTTATGAATCTGACCCCAGTCATATATATGTTGATGATAATATATATAATATCCATGTAGAAATTAGTGACGGAGACGGTGGTACAGATGAAGATGAAATAGAAGTTCATGTTATTAACAGTGACCCTGTTGTTGATGCGGGAGGCCCGTATCAGGGAGTTATTCAATCAAATATACTATTAAAAGCAGAAGTGCATGATAAAGGAGCTTTAGATTCAATTATATATAAAAGATGGGATCTGAATAATGATAATGTTTTTGAAACTGAGGGGTATGAAGCTGTAGTAAATTATGATTCAGCCGGTACTTATATTGTATGGTTCAAAGCAGGTGATGATGATGGTGGCGTAAATCTGGACAGTGCAGTTGTCCTGGTTTCGTGTGAAGCACCGTATATATCATCTATACCAGATCAGTCAATCATGGAGGGAGGCACATTTCCTACCATAACTCTGGATGATTATGTATATGATCTGGATCATACTGTAGAACAATTAGAATGGAGTTTGAAGGGAAATGAAGTTTTAGATATTTCCATCAATGACCGTGTATTATTGATCAGTGTACCTGACAGTAATTGGTGGGGTGAAGATACAGTTTCTTTAATGGTGACAGACCCAGTGAACAATAGAGACAGTTGTGAGGTTGTATTTACAGTAAATCCGGTCAATGATCCACCTCGATGGATTAATCTGGATAAATTTTCTTTTACTGAAGATGATTCTCTGATTATTGAATTTCAGGAATTTTATAAACATGTTGAAGATATTGATGATGAGTTGGAGGATTTAAATTTTGAGGTTGAAAATAATCAAACTATTGAATGGTTTATAAATAACAGTAAAAGATTGCTTTATTTAACTGCTCCACCGAATTGGTATGGGACCGAAGAATTATTTTTTATTGTAAAAGATACTTCTGATGCCAGTGACCAGATTACCAATATCATTTCTGTTTATGATGATAAATCTGATCCTCCCTTACCATTTACTTTAATTCAGCCATTATCGTATTCTTTTAAAAACTGGCCGGATACTATTAAATTTATATGGCACAGTACCACTGATCCTGATTCAGGAAGCTGTGTATTTTATAAATGGCAGTTAAAGTCTCAGGGCGGAGGTGTTGTGGTTGATGAAAAAATATTTTTAGATGAGCAGGATACTGTTTTTTATTATAGACCAGATACTACTCTTCCTGCAGGCACCTATCTTTGGAATGTTACTGCTTATGATGAATTGAATTATAATTATAAAGCTTCCCCCCCAGGATCAATAATTTTGGAAGGAGTAATAGATACAACAAATACAACAGATACCACCGATACAACAGGGATAAACAGTATTGAAAATAAAAATTGTATCATCCCTAATAATTATAAATTATTAGAAAATTCACCCAATCCATTTAATCCGGAAACAAAAATAAAATATGAGTTGCCTGTTGCAGGAAATGTGAGTATTAGGATCTATAATATGATGGGTCAGCAGGTAAGAATGCTGGTTAATGGTTTTAAAGAAGCAGGATATCATCAGGTCATGTGGGATGGATGTAATGATGAATCACATAGAGTACCGAGTGGTGTATATATATTCATAATGCGTTCAGGAAATTGTACACTGATGCAAAAAGCATTATTAATGAAGTAATTTTAAAAATTATTTTATTCTTCTTTTCTTCTTTCTTTCACCATTTCTGTTATAGTTCTGAAATCAAGTTTTCCGCTTCCCATTTTGGGGAGATCAGGAATAACCATGAATTTTTTTGGGATTGCTATTTTGGGTAGTTGTTTCCCTAATTCTTTCATTATTTCTTTTCTATTAATTTTTTCTGATACAGCTGCTATTAACTGAGCTCCTTTAGTAGGATGGGGTACTTCAACAACACAGCAGTCAATGTGATCCGGAAGAGCAGTATTAAGGATGCTTTCTGTATTAACCAGAGAAATCATTTCACCACCAATTTTTACAAACCGTTTTAATCTTCCTTTATGCCAGAGATATCCGTCTTCATCAAACATTCCCATATCACCAGTATCATACCAGCTGTCTTTAATGCGCAGAGAGGTTTCTTCAATATCATCAAAATAACCTTTCATCACATTCGGGCCTTTAACCAGAATTTTACCTTCTTTGTTTGCAGGTAATTCAGCACCTGTATCTATATCTACAATTTTAACTTCCTGTTCCGGAAAGACTTTTCCGATACTTCCGGGACGGTTCTGTTTTGGGTTATTCACAGAAATTACAGGACTGGTTTCAGTGGTTCCGTATCCTTCCAGTAAGATTTTGTTATGTTTTTCTTTATATCCTTTTCGTAATCTGTCCGGAGTTTTATCTGCTCCGGCAACCAGTATACGTAAAGATTCAAAATCACCCGGCTTTGATTCTCTTAGATAACCTGAAAAGAAAACCGGAGTAGCAGCAATCATTACCGGTTTTTCTTCTTTAATGATCTTTGGAATATTCTTAAAGTCAAGTGGATTGGCATAGGTAATAGCAGTTGAACCTAAAAGCAAGGGAAGCCAGAAATTTACCATATGTCCGAAAACATGAAAAAGTGGGAGTATGCAGAGAATACTGTCTTCACTGCTCAATTGGAAAACTTCAATTGCACTGAGTGCATTTGAAGCCAGATTTTTATGGGTTAATTGCACTCCCTTTGGATCTTTTTCACTGCCGCTGGTAAAGAGAATGACAGCATTATCATCCTCGGTAGCTTTTGCAGTTGCTTTACAGATTGATGAAACAGATAATTTAGAACGTATTAAAGCTTTTATTTTATCAAACTTGGTAATACTCTCCATTATATCTTCGATAAATATCATACCATCAATTTTTGGACATTTAATTTTTTCCAGAAGTGCTTTGGAGGTGATTATTTTTTTAAATCCGCATTTGTTTTGGGCATAGATTGCATTTTTTTTGGCACCGGTTGAGTAGTTAACCATTACCGGAACTTTTCCTGCCATCAGAGTTCCTAATACAGCCAGAAATGATCCGGCAGAATTGGGAATCATTATCCCCAGGTAGCCTTTTTCATATTTATTAAATTTTCTCGCCAGCAGTATTGATGCAATTAAAGCCTTAGAGTATGGTACTCTTTTATCAGTTGTCCTGTCAATAATAGTTAATTTTTTGCCCATTTTTTTGGCATTCTTGACAAATTCATGATGTAATATCATAGTTTCTCCCCTTAAATTTTTTTGTTTTACAAAAAATTATATTGTTTATCTACTGAGAAATTTTTATAACCATTAATGTTGAATTACTTGTAAAAATATTAAATTTTTTTACAAAAAGCAATTTTTTTTTTGTTAAAATACTTGATACCATAGTTGATCTTGTCTATATTGTTGATAATGACATAAAATAAAAATAAGATATTTAGTCTGTTTTAAATCTGAGAAAGACTAAAATAGTTTTTTTTAAGAAAAAATTAGTGGGTGTCTCATCTTTTTTTTCACTAAAAATAGGTAAATTTCCTATTGTTTTTAAGCAAATATTTATTTTTTTTTATATTATAATGATAAATTATTAAATATGATTTCTATTCAATCATTTGACAATCATGATAATTAAGACCAACAGGAGAATGCAGAATGGGTAAAATGAATGATATTTCTATAGTACTTTGCGGTCCGGCTGGTCAGGGGATCAAAACTGCTGAAGAAATAATGGTTTCAGTTTTTAGAAAGGCAGGTTTTAATGTCTTTGCCACTAAAGAATACATGTCTCGTATCAGGGGTGGAAGCAATTCCACTTCATTACGAGTTTCATCGAAACAAATCAGGGCATTTGTCAACCGGATGGATATTTTAATTCCCCTGGATAGCCAAGCTTTGGAACATGTTAAATCCCGCATTACTCAGGATACAATTATTATTGGAGAAAAAGACATATTAAATATTGAAAATGAGAGTCAACAATATCAGTTTCATGATGTAGCTTTAACAAAACTGGCTAAAGAAGCCGGAGGTAAAATATATTCCAATATGGTTGTAGTTGGTATTATTACCGGACTTTTAAACATTGAAAAATCTCTGGTTCATACGTATGTACAACAAAAATTCAGTAAGAAAAAAGAAGATATTATCAGAAAGAACATAAAGGCAATTGACAAGGGATTTGATGTCAGTTCAGGTTTAGCATCCGATTTGAATGTTGACATTAAGAGTAAAAAAACAGAACAGATCAAAAACGAGATTATCATTAACGGAGGTGAAGCAGTGAGTATGGGGGCTGTGGCCGGCGGATGTAATTTTATTGCATCATATCCTATGACACCATCAACTTCAGTTTTGACATTTTTAGCTCAGCATGGCGAAAAATTCAATATTATTGCAGAACAAGCTGAGGATGAGATTTCTGCAGTTAATATGGTTTTAGGTGCCTGGTATGCAGGAGCAAGAGGCATGGTGACTACCTCTGGCGGTGGTTTTGCTCTGATGGTAGAGGGATTGAGTCTTTCTGCCATGCTGGAAACCCCTTTAGTCATTCATCTTGCTCAAAGGCCAGGTCCGGCAACTGGTCTTCCCACCCGTACTGAACAGGGTGATCTGTTGTTTGCACTTCATGCCGGCCATGGAGAATTTCCCCGTATTATCTTTACTCCCGGAACTCCTGAGAATGCTTTTTATCTCACTCAGAAATCATTTAATCTTGCTGATAAATATCAGATTCCTGTATTTGTTTTAACTGATCAGTATTTTATCGATTCCTATTATAATATCCCTAAATTTGATTTATCCGGGATTAAAAATGAACAATATATTGTTAAAACCAGTAAGAATTACCAGCGGTATAAACTTACAGACAGCGGGATCTCTCCCCGGGGAATCCCAGGGCATGGAAGTGGCTTGGTTGCAGTTGACAGTGATGAACATGACTATGAAGGGCATATTACTGAAGATCTGGATATTCGCTCTAAAATGGTAGATAAACGGCTCAGGAAAATGAAAAGTCTGAGAGAAGAAGCACTTCTGCCGGAAAGAATCGGTTCTGAGAACAGTGATATTCTGGTGATCTGCTGGGGTTCAACTATTAATATTGTCAGAGAAGCTCTGGAAAATATTAATTCAAAAAATACAGCTTTGCTGTATTTCAAACAGGTTTTTCCGCTTCCAAATCAGACGGCTGATATCCTGAAACAGGCGAATAAACTCATTATTGTGGAAAATAATGCTACTGCTCAATTTGCACAGTTATTGAAATATCAATTTGGTATTGACATTCCAACAAAAATTTTAAAGTATAATGGATCGACATTTTCAATGGAAGAACTGGTGTCAAAATTACGAAATGTAATGTAACAGGAGAAGATGATGAATAAAGATGAATATGAGATGAAAGATATTGATGTAGCCTGGTGTCCCGGGTGCGGTAATTTTACTATCTGGAAGGTATTAAAGGAAACACTTACTGAATTGGAAATAAATCCCCGGGAGGTAGTGTTTGTTTCAGGTATTGGACAGGCAGCCAAAATGCCGCATTATCTTCGCTGTAATGTATTTAATGGTCTGCACGGCAGAGCATTACCTCCAGCCACAGCGATAAAGACAGCTAATCCCAATCTTGTGGTGATTGCAGAGAGTGGAGACGGAGATATGTACGGAGAAGGAGGAAATCATTTTATTCATACTATTAGAAGAAATCCTGATATTATCAATATTGTACATAATAATATGGTATACGGCCTTACTAAGGGACAGGCTTCACCCACCAGCCGTCAGGGATTTGTTACTCCGGTACAGGTTAATGGGGTAATCATGCAGCCCTTTAACCCCCTTACAGTGGCAATAGCTCTGGATGCATCCTTTGTGGCCAGAACCAGTACTGTTGATATTGAAAAAATGAAAATGATTTTGAAAGAAGCTATCAATCATCCTGGTTATGCACTGGTGGATATTTTTCAACCATGTGTTTCCTTCAATAAAGTCAATACGTATAAGTGGTTTAAAGAACACACCTATTATCTGGAAGATGAATATGACAGTCAGAATAAGTCGGATGCTTTCAACCGGGCTTCAGAAACAGAAAAACTACCTTTGGGTATTTTTTATGTGAATCGTAAGAAAAAAATTTTTGAACAAAGTCTGTCTGTATATCATGAAAATAAAACTGCTGTGATAAACAGAAAGGCAGAATTGAATAAATTACAAAATTTTATTAATGAGAAAGGAGAGGTATAATGAAAGTAACAATTGACAGAGATGAATGTACTATGTGTGCCCTATGCTGGGAAACATGTCCGGATGTTTTTGAGGAAAGTCCGGATGACGGATTAAGTCAGATAGTTGAAGAATATCGAGATAATGGTAATATTGATCAGGGAGAAGCTCCTGATTCTTTATCCGACTGCGTAAACGAAGCGGCGGAACAATGTCCGGTTGAAATAATACATATTGAATAAATGTAATTTATCTTTATTAATCTATTACATAACATTACAGTAAATTATTTTTTAAAGTTTTAAGGAGGAAGTAAAATGAAAAATCTAGGTGAACATATTCAACAGGCAGACTGGAAGACTGAAAAACATGTTCCTGTGATTGAATGTCCGGATAAAATAAAAGCAGATGAGATTTTTGAAGTAAAGGTGGGACTGGGTAAAGAAGTGGCGCACCCCAATACCACTGAGCATCATATTCGCTGGATCAGTCTTTATTTTTATCCGGAAGGTGAAAAGTTTCCTTATGAAATCGGTCATTTTGAATTCAATGCTCATGGAGAATCTGTCAAAGGAGCAAATGAAGGACCAGCTTATACTCACCATCAGGTTGGTGTCAGTATGAAAGTATCAAAATCCGGAACTTTACATGCTCTGGCTTTATGTAATATTCACGGACTCTGGGAAAACAGTAAAGATATTGAAGTTAGTTAATAGGACAGAAAAGATTATTTTTGAATTAATGATAGTGATGTTGATTGTGATATCGATACCGATTCTGATACTGATAGTGAGGAAAGAATAAAGAAATAATATTACATAAATTAATCCATGGAGGCAATAATGATTGATATAAGTACTCAGTATATGGGAATAGAGTTAAAAAATCCTGTCATTGCCGGAGCCTGTAGCTTGACTTCAGATATGGAAACCATAAAACAAATTGAAAAAGCTGGTGCCGGAGCCCTGGTGACCAAATCACTTTTTGAGGAACAAATTCAGCTGGAAAGATTTAAAATGGATGAGGACCGGGAAAAATACAGTTATCGTAATGCTGAAATGATAACTATATTTCCTGAATTGGAGCACGCCGGCCCCAAAGAACATCTCTACTGGGTGGAGAAAACCAAAAAAACTATCTCCATTCCAGTAATAGCAAGTCTTAATGCAGTGCATGAAGACACCTGGATTGAATATGCTCAATTGCTTGAGGAGACTGGTGTGGACGGGCTGGAATTAAATTTCTATGCTTTTCCCAGAAAATTTGACAGAGATCCGCAGTCTATTGAAAAGGAACAGATTTCTATTTTAAAAAAGATCAAAGAAAAGATCAACATACCTATTTCAGTTAAACTGAGTTATTTTTATACCAATATCCTCAATTTCATATCTCAAATAGATGAAGTAGGAGTAAATGGATTGGTTCTTTTCAATCGTCTTTTTCAACCTGATATTGATATATATAAACAGAAAAATATCTTCCCTTTCAATCTCAGTGAAAGAGCAGATAACCGGCTTCCGCTGAGATATACCGGAATATTATCAGAGAATGTCAAAGCTGATATTTGCAGCAGTACAGGAATAACAGAGGGTGAGGATATTGTTAAAATGATTCTGGCAGGAGCTGAATTGGTTCAGGTTGTGAGCGTTTTGTATAAAAATGGAATCGATTATATCAGCGAGATGCTGAAAAATTTACAGTTCTGGATGGAACAGAAAAAACATACTTCCTTAAATGATTTCCGGGGAAAAATGAACAAGAAAAACAGTGATGATCCCTGGATATATACACGTACCCAGTATGTTAAACTGTTAATGAATCCTGAAGATTTATTAGATAATTATCCTGTACCGTAATCAAGGAGAGTTTCCATGAAGGTTGCAGTTTTAGTAGAAAATCAGTATCAGGTTCTGGAAGTATGGTATCCCTTTCTTCGACTCAGAGAAGAAGGCATAGATACTGTTCTGGTTGGAACCGGTAAGAATACATACCTGAGTAAAGAAGGCTATCCGGCTCAGGAAACAATGTCTGTGAAAAAGGCAAAGGCCAAAGATTTCGAGGGAGTAATTATTCCGGGTGGGTATGCCCCTGATTACCTGCGTCAGCATGCAGAAATCAATAATTTTGTGAAAAATATATTCGAGTCCGGAAAACTTACAGCCGCTATCTGTCACGGCGGATGGGTACTGGTTTCAGCAGGGATATTAAAAAATAAAAGGGTTACATCGTTTATGGCCATTAAGGATGATATGATCAATGCCGGAGCAGAATATCTGGATCATGAAGTAGTGGTTGATAATAATCTTATCACATCTAGGAATCCTTATGATCTTCCTGCTTTTTGTCGGGAAATCATTACCTTTTTAAAATCAGTGGAAAAGTGAATGAAAGAAAAAATCATCAAGTACAAAGGCGAGGATATAGATGTATATTTTACAGTTGATCGCTGTACCCATGTTGCAGAATGCATTCGTGGAGCTCCGGAGGTGTTTGATGTTACCAGAAAACCCTGGATTATAGCTGATAATGCAAAACCGGATAAGGTGGCGGAGGTGATTCTCCGATGTCCTACCGGAGCCCTTCATTTTGAAAGAAAAGACGGGGGTGCTGAAGAGGCTGTTCCCGGTGAAAATACTGTTGTAGTTCAGCGGTATGGTCCTTTGTATATTCAGGGAGAACTGGAGATACGTAATTTTGATAATCCTTTAATTTTAAAAGACACGCGAATTGCTCTGTGCAGGTGTGGTAAATCCCGGATAATGCCTATTTGTGATAACAGTCATGCTTTTACCGGATTTCGGGATAAGGGAATATTTGGTCAGGGAAAAATTCAGAAAGAGCTCAGTACATGTCCACTTGTTATTATCTTATTAAAGAACGGCCCCCTTCATCTGAAGGGTCCATTAGAAATACATGACACAAATGGTAATAGCTTTTTCAGAGGCGATAATGTTACCCTGTGCCGATGCGGTCAATCTCAGAATATGCCTTTCTGTGATGGATCACATATTAAAGCAGGGTTTACAACTAAAAAAGAAGTAGTGTTACATCATTAAGTAAGAGAGTAATTAATAGGAAGACATAGATTATAGACAGGATTAACCGGATATACAGAATTAGTTATTCATGAGGTGATGAATATTATATGAAAATCTATGATATTTGTCATTAATTATGATTTTAATTATCCTGTTGATGCTGTTAATCTTGTCAAAAATTAATTAAGAAAGGATAAATACGATGCCGATAAGAAAATCAAGTGCAGAATGGCAGGGGAATTTGAAAGAGGGTAAAGGAAAGATGAGTCTGGGAAGTGGTTCTTTTGTGGGAGCCTACTCTTTTGAATCCCGATTCCAGGAATCACAGGGAACTAATCCGGAAGAACTTATCGGAGCAGCACATGCCGGCTGTTTTTCAATGGCCCTGGCACATAGTCTGGATCAGAAAGGATATATACCTAAAAGGATTTATACTGAAGCTACAGTCAAACTGGATAAAACAGAAGAGGGTTTTATCATAACCACTATAACTTTGAATACTCAGGGTGAAATTGAGGCAGTGGATTTGGATATGTTTAAGAAAATAGCTGAAGAGGCAAAGAACAGCTGTCCGGTATCCCGGGTTCTGGCAGGTGCGGAGATTAGGCTTGAGGCGGAATTGGTATAATGAATTATTCATTAAAAGTGAAAATCCTGGTTTAAGTGGTTGTGCGATAAAGACAGGATGATTGTAATCATTTCTTTATAATAACGGGATTCACTTTTGCTATTGGGAAATAGGATAATAAAATAAACATCTACAATAATTAAATTCTGTTTTTCGATTGCGACTGCGATACCGATAGCGATACCGAAAAAACGATAAGAAGTTTATACTTAAAAGAATATAAAATATAAAGCAAATAATAATCTAATCAAGGAGAAACACATGAAAGTATGTGTTGATCAGTCTAAATGTGAGACAGCCGGGATATGTGTAAAAATATGTCCGGAAATTTTCTCATTCGAACCCGGAAACAAAAAAGCAATTGCAAAAGTATCAGAAGTACCTGGAAATCTCGAAGGGAAATGCAGAGAGGCATTCCGAAAGTGTCCGACCGGAGCAATCTGTTTAGATGAGTAAGAACAGAAAGATGTAATGATCCTTAATCAAGATCAGTAACTTAGAATATATAAAGATAGGAGATTGATCAATGGCGACCGATCCAATTTGCGGTATGAAAGTGGATGAGAAGCATGGATTAAAACTCACTCATGAGGGAGAAACCTATTATTTCTGCTGTGAATACTGTATGAAAAAATTTATAGAAGAAAATGAGATTACCGGTGCTCAATGTACTGAATGTGAATCAGGTGGCAAGCAGCCAATTTATCGTAACAAGCTGGTTATTGTGGTTTCTGTTTTAGCAGTACTGTCACTTTTATCTTTGTGGATCCCTTTTCTCCAGGATTTCCGAAAGGAACTATTTAATTACTTCCGGATGATCTGGTGGGCAATTTTGCTGGGGCTGGTTCTCGGAGGTGTGATCGATTATTTTATTCCCAGAGAGTATGTCTCTCATGTCCTTGCCCGGCCTTCAAAACGAACCATTGTTTATTCCGTATTTGTTGGATTTCTCATGAGTGCCTGTTCTCATGGTATATTGGCGCTTGCTATTCAGCTTTACAAAAAGGGAGCATCGGTTCCGGCAGTCGTGGCCTTTCTTCTGGCCAGTCCCTGGGCAAATATGACCCTGACCATAATGCTCATAGGCCTGTTCGGACTCAAGGCGTTTTTTATAATTCTTTCTGCTATTGTGATCGCAATAATTACCGGACTGATATTTCAGATTCTGGAGAAGAAAAAGCGGGTGGAAACCAATCCTTATTCCGCTCCCTATGATGAAACATTTTCCATTATAAAAGATATCAAAAAAAGGATGAAACAATCCAGCCTGTCTTCCGCATCAGTAAGAAATGCATTTAAAGGAATTTTTCAGGGCATGATAAGCCTGAGCAATATGGTGCTCTGGTGGATTTTTATCGGTATGGGGCTGGCCAGTCTGGCCGGAGCTTATGTTCCCGGTTCTTTTTTCATGAACTATATGGGGCCGACTATTCTGGGACTTCTGGTTACTCTGGCTTTTGCCACCATTATTGAGATCTGTTCCGAAGGATCAGCTCCTATGGCTTTTGAGATCTTCAGACAGACAGCTGCCTTCGGCAACAGTTTTGTTTTTCTCATGGCCGGTGTGGTTACTGATTACACGGAAATCGGACTTCTGTGGCATAATATAGGGAAGAAAACAGCAATTATGCTGCCTTTGATTACAGTGCCACAGGTAATATTACTGGGTATGCTGGCCAACTGGCTGTTTTAAAATATCAGTTACAGAATATCAGGAGGAGAAAGATAATGATTGTTCATAATGATGGGAAAACTCAAAAATTTCCTGAATATTCTGAAAAATCTGAAAATAAGAATAACCAAAAGATGCATGAAAATCACCAGTCCGGGAATCACCACGCCCACATGGTGGCTGATTTTCGTAAACGGTTCTGGATTTCTTTAGGTATAACCATCCCTATTTTGATCCTGTCACCTATGATTCAGGGTTTTTTGGGTTTTACTCAGGCTCTTAATTTTCCGGAGGATGTATATGTATTATGGGTTTTTTCCTCATTTATTTTCTTTTACGGTGGATGGCCCTTTCTTGAAGGACTTTTTACTGAACTGAAAAAGAGACAGCCTGGAATGATGACCTTGATTGCGGTGGCTATCACTACTGCTTATGGGTACAGCAGCGTTGTGGTTTTTGGATTGAGTGGCAAGGTTTTTTTCTGGGAATTGGCTACCCTTATTGATATTATGCTTCTGGGACACTGGATTGAAATGAAGTCGGTTATGGGAGCTTCCCAGGCTCTGGAAGAGCTGGTCAAACTCATGCCTGCCAATGCTCATAAACTCAAAGAAGATGGAAGCACTGAGGATGTTCCCATTGAAGAGCTTAAACCCGGAGACAGAGTTCTTATAAAACCAGGTGAAAAAGTACCGGTGGATGGTGAAGTTGTGGAGGGAGAGAGTTCCGTCAACGAGGCCATGTTGACCGGAGAATCGAAGCCGGTGGAAAAACAGGTTGGTTCCAAAGTAATCGGTGGCTCCATCAACGGTGAAGGTGCAATCACTACGGAAGTACAGAAAACCGGGAAAGATTCTTTTCTTTCCCAGATGATCGATCTGGTGGAACAGGCTCAGAAAAGTAAATCCAGAAGTCAGGATCTGGCCAATCGGGCTGCTTTCTGGCTTACTATCATTGCCTTGACAGTAGGAATGATCACGTTGGCAGTATGGCTGGTTATCCTGGAAAGGGACTTTGCATTTGCCCTGGAACGGACAGTGACCGTTATGGTGATTACCTGTCCCCATGCCCTGGGGCTTGCTGTCCCTCTCGTAGTTGCTGTTTCCACAGCACTTTCCGCCAAGAATGGTCTTCTTATCCGGGACCGGGCTTCTTTTGAAAGAGGCCGCAATATCCAGGCAATCATTTTTGACAAAACCGGTACCCTGACCAAGGGTGAATTCGGTGTAACCGATACGATTTTATTTTCCGATAAAATGGATGAAAAGAAATTACTCAGGTTTGCTGCCGCGGTGGAAACCCATTCAGAGCATCCCATTGCAAAAGGAATTGCTGCTTCAGTTGAAAAACCACCTGATGTAGAGGATTTCAAGGCTTTACCCGGAAAGGGTGCTCAGGGCCGGGTAGAAGGGAAGCTGGTCAAGGTCGTCAGTCCCGGTTACCTCAGGGAAAATAATATTTCCATACAAGATGAGAGGGTAGACACCTTCAATTCCCAGGGGAAAACTGTAATTTTTGTCATAATTGACGGAAATCTTAAAGGGGCTGTTGCACTGGCGGATATTATCAGAGATGAATCCAAAGAAGCTATCTCCAGACTCAACGGGATGGGAATAAAATGTATGATGCTTACTGGTGATAATAAACTGGTAGCCAAGTGGGTTGCAGAGGAGGTTGGTCTGGATGAATATTTTGCTGAAGTTCTTCCTAAGAATAAAGCTGAAAAGGTTAAGGAAGTCCAGTCACGGGGATTAACTGTAGCTATGACCGGAGATGGAGTAAATGATGCTCCTGCTCTTGCCCAGGCCGATGTGGGTATTGCTATCGGAGCAGGGACGGATGTTGCAGTTCAAACAGCAGATATTATACTGGTTCACAGCAATCCCCTGGATGCTGTTGCCATTCTGGATCTTTCCCGTGCTACTTACCGGAAGATGATACAGAATCTGGGTTGGGCAACCGGCTACAATGCTTTTGCCATTCCGTTAGCTGCCGGAATTCTATTCAAATACGGTATACTTTTGAGCCCTGCAGTAGGAGCCCTTTTAATGTCATTAAGTACAGTAATTGTAGCGGTTAATGCTAAATTTCTAAAGGTTGAGTAAAGGATATTATATGAAAAGTGGCAACATATGCATTCACAAAAAATGTTGATATGGATTTTGACAATCAGTAAAGAAGTTCAATTCAGGCTCAGCTTAGTGATTGAACGGTGTTGAGATGATAGAAAAAGATTAAAAAACGTTGTAAGGAGGTGAATATACTATGCACGGATGGGAATTTATGCATTGGGGCTGGTTTGGTTTTATTTTGCAGATTATTTTCTGGGTAGCAATAATACTTCTTATTGTATGGATTGCAAAAAAAATCACAGAATCCAAACCAGGAGAACAATCTTCTTCTCAGGAAGATACAGCCTTGGATATTCTGAAAAAGCGTTATGCAAAAGGTGAGATTGATAAGGATGAGTATGAAGAAAAAACGAAAGATTTGGCTGCCTAAAAATTACTCTATTTTTTTAAGGGGGGTGATAAATTATAATTGATTGCAGTAAAGTAAATGAAATGTAAGTGAATAATTCAAAAGGAGCAATTATTATGAAGAAACAATTATTAATTTTATTGGTAAGTATGCTGGTACTGGTTTTGTTTACTCTACCGGTTTTTTCTCAGCAGCATCACAAAAAAGAAAAACAAGAAAAAATGGAAATGATGCAGCAGGGTAAAATGATGGGAGAACAGAAAGGTATGATGGATATGCATCAGATGAATGGTATGATGGATTCTACCATGAAGAGATGCCAAATGATGAATGACCGTATGCAGATGATGAAAGGTGATCACATGATGGGCGGAAAAATGGGTATGAAATCCATGATGGGGATGAATAAGAACCTGGAGGGAATGGCACAGCAGATGAAGATGATGACTGAAAATATGGAAAAAATGATGAAAAATGAAGAGATGATGTCTGATAAGGATTTCATGGAACATATGAATAAAATGCATGAAATGATGTCCGAGACTTCCCAAAGTTTACAAAAAATGACCAAGTTGATGTCCAAAATGAAAGATCAGGGGTATAAAGAGAAAGAAGAGGAATAAAATCGATTAGAGATCGGGGTTGTTCAGAATGGGAGATTTATACAGAAATAATAGGCATATAATTTTTATTTATCTGAATTGTCCCCCTTTGATTGTACTTAGAGTGATAATAAATTAATTTTTGGGCACCTCCGGATTTTCATTTCACAGTTGATGGTAAAGTAAAATTTGAGAAATACAAGTATTAACAGTGAATAAACAAACCAGAAAGATACAAAAGCGGTACAGCCGCATTGTCGGGATATATGATTTTATGGAAAAGCCCATGGAGTTCATATTAGCTAAATGGCGGCGAGAACTGATGAAAGAAGTATCCGGAAAAGTGCTGGAGGTGGGAGTGGGTACAGGGAAAAACTTGAAATACTATCCCTGGAATGTGAAAATCACAGCCATAGACTTCAGTCCTCGCATGATTGACAAAGCCAGGGAAAAAGTTCGAGAACTTGAACGACACTTCGATTTACAGGTAATGGATGTTCAGGATATGGATTTTCCGGATGATTGTTTTGATACGGTGGTTACTTCCTGTGTATTCTGTTCGGTGCCGTATCCGGTAAAGGGATTAAAGGAGATCCGGCGGGTGTGTAAATCCGGAGGAAAAATAGTGATGCTGGAGCATGTACGCAGTCAGAAACCGGTGTTAGGTCCTTTAATGGATATTTTAAATCCTGTTCCAGTTTTAATATATGGAGCTAATATTAATAGGGATACTGTTCAGAATCTGAAACTGGCCGGTTTCCGCAATATTGACATCAGGGATTTGTGGCTGGATATTGTAAAACTGATTGTAATTACAAATATAAAGAAAAAATAAATACATAAATATCGATCCAGGATCTTAATTTATATAATTTAATTTTTTTATTATAAGAGGGAAAGAAATGAAACACATTGCAGTGGTGTTACTGATTTTGTTTTTATGCAATACTGCCATTGCCCAAAATGAATTAGTCCCAACACTCAAAGGGGATTCAATTATTTATGAGCTTATTATTGATTATAAAACTGTTAATTTCACCGGAAGAGAAACCAGGTCAATAGCAGTTAACAATTCAATTCCTGCTCCGGTACTTCGTTTTAAGGAAGGTAAAATTGCTGTAATAGAAGTCACAAACAGGATGCCGGAAGAAACTTCCATTCACTGGCATGGATTGATTTTACCTAATTATCAGGACGGTGTTCCTTATCTAACCACACCTCCTATCCGTTCTGGTAAAACCTTCACTTATATATTTCCTCTCAGACATTCAGGGACTTACTGGTATCACTCCCATACCGGATTGCAGGAACAAAAAGGATTATATGGAGGAATTATTATTGAGCCTCAAGAAAAAACAATGAAGTACGACAGAGATTTAATATTGGTACTTTCGGACTGGACAGATCAGAATCCTCATAGTGTACTTAAAAATTTGAAAAGGCATAATGAGTGGTATGGAGTAAAAATCGGGAGTGCCCCTTCATTGTTGGATGCAATAAAAAATAAAACATTGGTTTCTCAGTTTAAGTTATGGGCTGATAAGATGCCTGGTATGCATATATCTGATATTTATTACGATGCCTTTTTAATCAACGGAAAGCAGGAACAGGTATATCAGGATTTCACACCAGGAGAAAAGGTCAGAGTACGGGTCATAAATGTTGCTGCTTCCACATATTTCTGGCTTACTCAGGGAGGTGGGGATTTAGAGATTATCTCAGCAGATGGCCTGGATGTACAGCCGGTGAGAACTGAAAAAGTATTAATAGGGATAGCGGAGACCTATGATTTTCTCCTTACCATTAAAGCTGGTAAAAGTCTTGAATTCAGGGCTACTGCTCAGGATGTTACAGGTAGCGCATCTGTTTTTTTGGGAAGAGGGGACAGAACAGAAGCGCCCAGGATCCCTTTCCCTCATTATCAGATCCTGGGGAAAAAGATGGCAGAATTGCATGGCGGTGGTGAACACAATATGGAACTTGAGGGTGATGAAATAGGTCAGTTAAAAACACATAATAATGATATGAAAATGCACAGTGATCATTCCGGCGGGACTATGCAAAAAAATATGGACTCCGAGATGCAGCATACTATGCAGGAAACACATGATATGAAAGTAACCGATCCCATGATTATGTGGGATGCTGGGTATAGCAATGCACTGTTAAAATCAGTTGAAGCGACAACATTTTCCCATGATGCTCCGGTAAGACACCTGGTTTTAAACCTAACCGGGGATATGTGGCGGTATAACTGGAATATCAACGGACAACCACTCTCAAAAACGGATAAGATTAAAATCAACAAAGGAGAAATAGTACAAGTTACTTTGAACAATACTACTATGATGCATCATCCCATGCATTTACACGGACATTTTTTCAGAGTTTTGAATGGAAACGGAGATTATTCTCCTTTAAAACATACAGTAGATATACCTCCTATGAGCAGAATGACTATTGAATTTGCTGCTCATGAAGAAAAAGACTGGTTTTTTCACTGTCATATACTGTATCATATGTCTGCAGGAATGGCGCGGATTTTCAGTTATGTCAATAGTATCAGAGATCAAAGACTCGATAAATATCCACTTAAAAACCTTCTAAAACATGATAGGGAATGGTTTTTATGGGGAGATTTCAGTGGATTAAGTCATATGGGAAAGCTGGAACTGGTTTTATCCAACATTTATAATAAATTTAATTTAAAAGCAGAATATGGTTGGCGACAGGAGATATATGAAGCTAAATTAGATTATGAACGTTTTATAGGAAATTATTTCAGAGTATACACTGGTCTGAAAGCCGAAGCTGAAGAGGCTTCTACCTGGGATGATCCGCATACAGCAGTCAGAGCCGGTATTCGATATTTACTGCTGTATATCTTAGATATGGATATTAGTATTGACCATCAAATACGGCCGGAAATAGCCTTGGAAGCTCATCTGCCTCTTACCAAACGTTTGATATCTGCAGGACATCTGGAATGGAAAAATGATCTTGGCCTGGTCAATGAATTACCTGATGGTGTGAACCGGAAAGAAGAACTCGTCTGGAATGTAAATCTTGAATATATTCTGACTAAAAATTTTATTTTATCTATGGGATATGACAATCGATTTGAGTGGGGGGGAGGATTAAAAGTTTTATTTTAGCAGTTATTATATTTCACTCGGTACAATTTATTCAGTTAAGAAATCATACTGATGATCTTATAAATAAAAGTTTTGCAAAAAAGAATAAAATTCCAGAGAGTATAAGTAATAATTTTTTAATTATTGTTTAAAGAAAGGAGTTGCATGTGAATTCACATAAACTGATCAATGTAGATGATTTTGAACATATTGTGGGTTCTGAAGCTATTGACCGAATTTATAAAAAGGCTAAGACATTGGGGCATTTGCACGTTGCAAATATTAATTCCACTTATTACGGAGGAGGAGTATCTGAATTACTGGATTCTTTGACGCTGCTGATGAACAGTGCCGGTGTGAAAACCGGATGGAGAGTTATTCAGGGTTCTCCTGATTTTTTTAGTATTACCAAGAAAATGCATAATGCTCTGCAGGGAGGGGAAATCAATTTGTCAGAATTGAAAAAAAATATCTATGAAGAGGTAGTATATGAAAATGTAATACGTAATCATCTGGATCATAATATGGTGATCATACACGATCCCCAACCTCTGCTGATGGTTAATCATTATAAAAAGGAAGGACCCTGGATCTGGCGATGCCATGTGGATTTATCAGAACCTAACCGAAAAATCTGGAATTATATAACTCCATGTATAAATCAGTATGATGCTGTCATTCTGAGTATAAAGGACTATGAAAAGAAAATTAAGCCGCCTCAGTTATTTTTTATGCCAGCCATCAATCCGTTTTCTATTAAAAATAAGCAAATGTCAGAAGATGAAATTAAGGAACGGCTCGAACATTATAATATCCCTGATGACCTCCCACTGGTAGTCCAGATTTCCCGTTTTGACCGCTGGAAAGATCCCCTGGGAGTTATAAAAGCATTCAAGCAAGCACGTAAAGAAGTAGATGCAACCCTGGTGCTTCTGGGAAATGTAGCTACTGATGATCCGGAAGGGGCAGATGTGTATCAGTCTCTCCTGGAGCATAAGGAAGAACGTATTATTCTTATCAGTCATGAAGATACAGCTCTGGTCAATGCTCTGCAAAGCCGGGCAGCAGTTGTGCTGCAAAAATCATTGCGTGAAGGATTCGGTTTAACAGTAGCTGAGGCTATGTGGAAAGGAACTCCGGTGATAGGCGGGGATGTAGGAGGAATCCGGTATCAGATTCAGGATGGTGAAAACGGATTTCTGGTCTCTTCTGTTAAAGAAGCAGCTGAAAAAATCGTACTATTATTAAAAGATAAAAAATTAAGACATAAGATGGGCAGCAAGGGAAAGGAAACAGTTAAAAAACATTTTCTTATGTCCAGACTGCTGGAAAATTACCTGGATTTATTTAATTCATTTGAGACTATATACCGATTAAGAAAGTAACTGAAGATAAAGATCATCATCTCATATAAATACCACAAAGGAATTTCATGAAATTAACATTTTTGGGAACTCGCGGTTATATAGAAGCCCGGAGCCGGCGTCATCGGATGCACAGTTCTTTGATGGTAAGCTATTATGATAAAAATGTAATGATCGACTGCGGAAAAGACTGGCTGGGAAAGCTGGATAATCTGAATATCCATGCTCTGGTAATCACTCATGCTCATCCGGATCATTCGGGGGGCTGAAGAAAGGAGCTCCCTGTCCGGTATATGCTACAAATGTATCCTGGGAGAAGATGGAAAGTTTCAGAATTGATTCGCGTATGTATATGCCGGAAAGAAAACCGGTTACAATTGCAGGAATTATTTTTCAGGCTTTCCCGGTTGACCATTCTGTCCGGGCGCCTGCGGTGGGATATCGTGTCAGTGCCGGTAGAGTTACAGTTTTTTACGGTCCGGATTTGCTCTGGATCCATGACCGGCAGTCTGCCTTATCCGGAGCAGAAGTTTATATCGGAGACGGGGCGACTATCAGCAGTTCTATGGTGCGTAAGATTGATGATAATCTTATTGGACACACACCTATTCGCACTCAATTAACCTGGTGTCAGAAAGAGGGAGTTCCCCGGGCTATATTTACTCATCTGGGTTCTGAAATTGTTGAGGGGGATGAGCGGTCATTAAACTCTAAAATAAGGCAGATGGCAAAGGAACGGGGTGTCAGGGTGCAGATAGCCTATGATGGATTGGAAGAATTAGTAAAATAATATTTTTTGATTTTTAATTCCCATTATAATAGAAATCAGATTCTCTGAAGAGAAAAATCGGAAATCTGCCTATTGAATCTTTACCGGGTAATGGTTACTATTTTAAATAAAGTTATAAAAATTATATGAATGTATTCATGAAAGGAGGTGACATAATGAATTTTACCAAGGTACGAATCATACCTGTATTTGTGATGTTAGTTATTATAACGGCTGCCATGTATACCGGATGTAAGAAAAAAGATACAGCACGACAATATATAGTAGGTAAATATGATGTTGAGATAGTTGATCATGAGTTTCATCCGAACAGTATAGATGTTATAAAAGACAATGAAGTAGTATGGGAGAATCAGGGAGATACTGTACATACAGTTACCAGCGGATTTCCGGAAGATCCTGAACATTATTTCAACAGTGATATAATTAAGCCTGGTGAGGAATTTCATGTACGATTCGACAGTATTGGATCATTTCCGTATTATTGCCAATTTCATCCTAATTCTATGACCGGCATTGTAAATGTAGTAGAAGATACGCTGATCAAAAGACCAATAATTGAATAAAGAGAGGTATTTATGATTTTAGGATTTTTTTTCATTATAGCCGGGGTGTTGATTGCTATTTTTCCCCAGCTGTTAACCTGGATCGTTGCAATCTTTTTAATTTTCTCGGGGTTGTCTTTTATTTATCTGAGTTTTTATTATCGAAGGATTTCACGCAGATTTAATGATCCGTATATTGATTTTTTCCTTCGTCTCTAGTATTAATTCAAATGTCTCCAACTGAATCAAAAAAAAATAAGAAAGAACAGGAAGTATCCCGGGAAAAAATGATTGCTGATTTGCAATCCGCGGATGCTTACCCTTATCAGGTTGAACAGATTACATTGATTCAGACACATATTTCATATGTGGCTCTTCTTCCTTACTATGTGTATAAGATTAAAAAACCAGTCAATCTGGGATTTCTTGATTTTTCCACCCTGGAAAAACGGCGAAAACAGTGTGAAAAAGAAGTAAAACTGAATCGCCGTTTGTCCAGTAATATGTATGAAGGTGTGGTCCCCATTTCCAGAATTGATAGTTCTCTAAAAATAGAGGATGACAGTAATATAGTAGATTATGCTGTAAAGATGAAACGGCTATCCGAAGAAGGATTCCTGAACCGGAAAGTTGAACAGGGCAATTTAACTAAAGAAGATATTGATCGTGTGGTTGAGGTATTAAAAAGTTTTTACGGATCTCAGGGGTCATCTCCTGAAGCAGCAGAATGGGGAAGACCCCAGAATCTGATGATCTCTATTCAGGAGAATTTTGAACAGACTGCTCGTTTTCAGGGTGATCTTTTGCGGGAATCCACGTGTCGGGTCATTCAGTCATTTCAGGCACAGTTCATGTGCTGTCATTTCAGACTGATGAATCAGAGGAGAGCGGAAGGAAAAATCATTGAGGGCCATGGGGATCTTCGGCTGGAGCATATTCACTTTACTTCTGATGAAGTAAGGATATTTGATTGTATTGAGTTTAACGACCGTTTTCGGTTTAATGATACAGCCAATGAGGTGGCTTTTCTTGCTATGGATCTGGATTATCATGATCAATCGGATCTGGCTGTTTACTTTATTCGCAGAATGAGCGAAACTTTGAATGATCCTGATCTTCCTGTACTGATTGATTTTTACAGGAATTACAGAGCATATGTCAGAGCAAAAGTACAGAGTCTGAAAACACTGGAATCAGAAATATCAGAAGAACAAAAAAAAATAAGCCGAAAGGCTGCTACTGAGTTATACCGCCTTGCCCTGAATTATTCGGTGAACGGATTAAAACCTATGGTTATAATTATCATGGGAAGTATCGGAACCGGTAAAACCACTGTAGCAGAAAATCTTTCTGAAGCTCTGGGATGGGAGGTTATCCGGTCTGACCGACAGCGAAAAGAACTGGCAGGTGTGCCGCTGACACAACGGTCAGGCCCTGCAGAACGAAAAAGGCTTTACTCTCAGAAAATGACTGGAAAAACCTATAATACTTTAAAAAACCATGCGATTAAAAGAGCTAAACAAGGGCAAAGCAGTCTGTTGGATGCAACCTACGGTAAAAAGGAGTTACGGTATGATCTTCAAAAATCATTATATTCTCATGGAATACCATACTGCTTTGCCGAATTATCAGTCAGTAAAGAAAAGATAAAAAAGAGACTCCGGGAAAGGGAATCATCTCCGCAACAGATCTCTGATGCCCGGATTGAGGATTTTCATAAACTGATTAATATGTATGAGCCCCCTGATGCCCTGGAAGATTCCCGGCATTTCGTTGTTAACAGCGGACAGTCTCTGGAAAATACGTTATATGATATTTTAAACGGAGTTATCCGTTTAAGAAGTTTGCATACCTGAAAATATTATTTATAAATTTTTATTTATTTTTTATTTCCCTGAGTATATCGGCAGATATAAGTGAAAGGGTATAATATCAAATTAATTATATTTTGATATTTTAAATATATTTCTTTACATTATTTTATAACAGATATATTAAAGCGTATTTTAATAACGCTATCTCCTTAGCAGTAAGAAAATCTGCCCAAATTTCAGAATTGGTTATTTTTTCGGATAAAATAAGCAATGAAAAATCATAACAGTAAAAATTTAAGATCATTGCAATTAAAAATGGGTGAATACACTACGGAATTAATAAATGCCATTGTGGAATGTATCCGGGAATCAGTTCTTATTATGGATGCTGATCTTCGGGTTATTTTTGCCAATCAGTCTTTTTATCATACTTTTAAAGTTCATTCCAAAGAGACTGAATCCAGTTTATTATATGAACTGGGAAATAACCAATGGGATATTCCGCAACTACGTAACATTCTCAAAGATATACTTCCTCAGAAAAAGATTCTAAAGGATTTCCTGGTGGATCATGATTTTCCTCATATAGGAAACAGGATTATGATGTTGAATGCCAGACAGATTACCAGTGAGAAGGATGATTTGCCCTTTATCATTCTGGTAATAGAAGATATTACAGATCGGGAAGCCAAAGAAGCTGAAATGGCCGGCGTTGGAACCTGGTCCTGGGATATTAAGACCAATGCACTTACCTGGTCCCAGGAAGTCCCCCGGCTTTTCGGACTTGCAAAAGTTCCACGCAGTTTAACATATAAGAGATTTCTCCGTTTGGTTCACCCTGAAGACAGAAGAGAAGTAGAATTAGCTGTGAATCGGTGTATTGAAGAGGAAGGAGAGTATAATGTTGATCATCGTATCCGGTTGCCTGATGGTTCCATCCACTGGTTACGGGAAAAAGGTAATGTAATCCGAGATGAAAACAATCTGGCAGTCAGAATGCTGGGAGTTGTCATGGATATAACAAAAGAAAAAAAGTCTGCTTTACAACAAGCCAGACTTGCTGCTATTGTTGATTCCTCAAGTGATGCTATTTTACTTTGCACATTAACGGGAGAAATTACTCACTGGAACACCGGTGCTTGTACGGTGTTTGGGTATACAGAAAATGAAATGCTTGGTAAGTCCATATTTACATTGGTACCGGAGAACAAAAGAGATGAGTTGGATAACATTCTTAAAAATGCCCGGAAAGGTAAAACCTGCCGTTATTTGGAAACAGTCAGAAAGAGGAAAGATGGTAAAAAAATCCCTATTGCCCTTTCTGTAACTCCTATTCTTGATGAAAAAGGAAAAGTTATCTCTATTACCACTATTGAGCGGGATATTGATCTCCGCAAAAAAATGGAAACGGATCTCCGAAACCAACAGCAGGAACTGGAAAAACGGGTTAAGCAGCGGACAGCAGCCTTGGCAAAGAGCCGTGACCAGTTACAGAAGGAAGTGGAAGAACGCCGTTATTATCAGCAGCAGCTTCGTTCGCTAACTTCCGAGATTCCTTTAATTGAGGAACAGGAACGAAGGAAAATTGCATCTTATTTACATGATCAGGTAGTACAGACACTAGTTTATTCTAATATGAAATTAAATCAAATTGGTCAGGTAAAATCAGACACAGTCAGAAATGATATACTGAAGGAAGTTAGTGAATACATTCAGAAGACTATTGGTGATCTCCGGAATCTGACTTTTGAAATAAGCCCTCCGATTCTTTATGAGCTTGGTTTTGTTAAAGCAGTAGAATGGCTTGCCCAGCAGTTTCAGGAACAATGGGGATTATCTGTTGAGGTTAATTCTACTCCTGTTACCGGAAGTTTTGATGAAAATAAACAAATTGTATTGTTTCAGAGTGTACGGGAATGTCTGAACAATATCCGTAAACATGCTCAATCCGAGAATAATGAAATTTTAATCCGAAAAAGACATAATAATATTAAAGTTGAAGTCATAGATCACGGAAAAGGGTTTGATCAGGAAAAAGTACAGTTTAGAAGAGGGTCAAATCGAAAATACGGTCTGATCAACATGCGGGAACGTATTGAATATATGAATGGTAGTTTTGATATTCAATCCCGGCCTGGTACAGGCACTAGTGTTCGGATGAGCATACCAATAAATAAAAACAGTGATAAGAAAGGAAATATACATGTCAATTAAAGTACTTTTGGCTGAAGATCATCATATTATGCGACAGGGACTACGAAGTTTACTGGAACAGCATTCAAAAATTTCAATTGTTGGAGAAGCAAAAGATGGACGGGAAACCATACAATTAGCCCAGAAGCTTGAGCCTGATGTAATTGTTATGGATATTTCCATGCCTAATCTGAATGGAATGGAAGCCACCTATCAGATTTTGGAAGATCTGCCTGAAGTGAAAATAATCGGCTTATCCGTTCATTCCGATGAGCAGTTTATCTCTGGAATGTTCCGA
>Ga0180433_10002535_pt1 | contig 28045 bp, 21 predicted proteins | sample SS_ome_8_FD_132980 | JGI IMG/M metagenome (GOLD analysis project Ga0180433, IMG submission 132980) | Hypersaline lake sediment archaeal communities from the Salton Sea, California, USA - SS_1_D_1 metaG | ecosystem: Environmental > Aquatic > Non-marine Saline and Alkaline > Hypersaline >... | reverse complement strand
TCATTTCTTCTGGGATCTCAATTCCCATGTCTTTCAAAATAAATGGAGCTATTTGAGCAAGCTGATCTAATTGTAATTTCATTTTACTATTTTCCAACTCTTTTTTGATAACAATAAATGGAACAGGGTTATTTGTATGCGCGGTATAAGGTTGCCCAGTGGATTCGTCAAACATGTGTTCGGCCTTTCCATGATCAGACGTTACATACATTGTTCCGTTCATTTTTTTTATCAAAACGTCATATAACTTTCCAAGTTCTTTGTCTACGCACTCGACCGCTTTCACCGTCGATTCAAAATTCCCAGAATGGCCAACCATATCGCAATTTGCATAGTTTACTAAATAAAAATCTTTCGGATCGCTCGTTAAAGATGCAATAACAGCTTCTGTTATTTGTTCTGCCGACATTGCAGGTAAATCTTCGTAATCTTTGGCTATTTTTGATTTTATAAGAACACGAGTTTCATTTTTAAGTTTTTTCTCAACGCCACCATTAAAAAAATATGTTACATGTGCATACTTTTCTGTTTCTGCTATTGAAAAAATAGTCTTGCCGTGTGCATTCAAAATATCTTTAAGCGTGTTATTTACTTTTTGTTTTTTAAACATAACATCAGTGCTCAAATTATCAGCGTATTCCACGGGAGTTACAAAACATGAAAGTGAAACATCTTTGGTTTCAAGTGCATTACAACCGGGATCAACGAAACTTGCCGTCAGCTGCCTGGCTCTATCAGGTCTAAAATTGAAAAATATGACACCATCGCCAGACTTCACAGAGCCTTTGACTTGCAACTGTATAGGTAAAATAAACTCATCTGTAATACCATCTTTGTAATTTTTTTCAAGAAATTCTCGCCAACACAAGCACCCTTGGCCCCCTTCTATATTGCCCAACAAGACATTATAACTTTTTTCCGTACGATCCCAATTTTTATCTCTATCCATTGCGTAAAACCGTCCATGTAAAGAAGCAAGCACGCCAATAGATTCTTTTTTCATAAATTTATTAAGTTGGTCGATATATTTTGCTGCAGATTTAGGAGCAACATCACGCCCATCCAAAAACCCATGTACATAGACCTCTTTTGTTCCCTGCTGTTTGGCGGCCAATAAAAACGCATACAAATGTTCTATATGGCTGTGAACACCCGCATCGGACAACAACCCCATCAAATGAAGTCTACCTGAACCACTATTTAACTGTTTTAAGCTTTTTACCAGAACTTCGTTACCAAAAAATGTTTTATTCTCTATTGCTTCGTGAATAAACGCTACCGACTGCTTTATCACCCTTCCAGCGCCAATTGTTAGATGCCCCACCTGGGAATTTCCAATATAGCCAGGCAATAACCCTACATGAACCCCAGAGGCAAAAAGATTAGCATGCGGATAGACACAGTAAAATTTTTCTATATTTGGCTTTTTTGCGTGAAAAACGGCATTATAAGAAGTTTCTTGACTATAACCAAATCCATCTAAAATAACTAATGCAACAGGCCTTTTATGGTCCATAATAAATTTCTCCTCTCAAAAATAATCCGTTACCTCCAAGTATCAATGTGGCACATTATGCATTTTTAACAAGATATTTTTATAAAGACGAGCTTACAATCGACCTTTATGCATAAATTATAAAAACTTTTATAAAAAACAAGAAAATTAAAAAGGCCTTTTTTTGTTGTCATTTTTTTACTTTATTTTTATCATATGTCTGATTAAGAATTTTTAATGTTTTAACATTCTTGCATAAAAGGAGAAAAATATGCAAAAAAAGCATCTTACCATAGCAACGCTTATCTGCTTCGGACTTATTAACTTTTCTTATACTCAAGATTATGAATTCGAAACACCAATAGATGGTGAGTCTACAGAATACAAAACGCCAGAAAATATCGCCTTCGTATTATTAAAATTGGTGAATAACGAAATTAAAATGGAAAAATACAACAATAGTGAATTTAGCCTTGCAACAAATGTGATCGGTAAACAAAAAAGCAACAAACATTGCATAATGACAATAAACATGAAAGATAGAGGCTTATCTCCTCAAACAATAGAATGGGATGACGATCAAACAGGAAAAGTAGACATAATAGCAGGAAGAAATAAAAATATTACTTATTCAATGAACCTGGAAAATATATTTAAAGATTCTTCAAGCGATGTAATTGCAATATGTTTTGATTGCATGGTGAAAAGACATCGAAATAAGGAAACCAAAGAATGGAAGTCACAAATCAGTGTTATTCTTCCAATAAAAGTAGACAACACAAGAATAGAGTTTATTTTTGACGAAAAAGTAAAAGCTGCATGTGGCTTCTTTATGGGCGACGAAGATTTTGAAGATCTTCTGGCTGTTGAAGGAACAGTGTCGAAAAAAGAAGCACTAAAGTCAGGATTGATATACATATCTTCTCAAAAGAATGATGAATCTACAGATGATAATAGCACACCAGAAGAAACGACTTCAAATACAGTAAACACCGAGCCAGAAAAACCTGAAGCAATTGTAATAGCAGTTACTGAACCAGAAACAACTAATGCAAAAGATGATATTCCAAATGAAGCAACGAGTGAACCAGCCACTCCTCAAGAAACCGCGATAACTCCTCAACCGGAAACCTTTGAGGTAGATAAACCTCAAAAAGAATCTGTTTTAGAGGAAAATAGCACAGAAACAGCACAAGAAGACGAACCTCAAAAACCTTCAACTCTTTCTTATATTTTCTCAAAAATTAAAGATGGAGCAGTTTATTTGAAAGATGCATTTGTCGCAAAATTAATAGCGTTAAAACGAATTGCAGGCAGCATATTTGGCAGCTTTTTTAGAAAAAAATAATTTACCTACAACGCCATTTCAAGTGAGGCTCTTTTGATAAGAGCCTCTTTTTTGTTCAAAAAAATAAAAAAAAAAGGTAACTTGTTTTTAATAGACTTATTAATAACTACCCATCTTGGCCGATATGATTTTGAATAAATTTTAACAAAGGAACATACAAAGGCTACGGTCGGGTTTGCAATAAGGAAAACCCCATGAAAAATTTTTTTTTACTCGCAACTTTTTTATTTTTATTTTCATCATCTGCAACAATCTACTCTACAAATAACACAAATAAAGACTCCCAGGGCGCCGCTTTTTCCGAAATGGATTACGACGATTTTGACGATTATGATTCACTTGTAGAAGAAGCTTTGGAAAGCAATGTTCTATCAAAAGAAATAGAGATAAAAGAATCATCACGATTTGAAATCTTAATGAAAAAAATTGGCATCTTTTTATTTTTAAGACCATACATTTTTGTCGTCACAAAATATAGATGTGTGAAAAAATTAATTAGCACATACGTTCAAAAATTTGTCAGCTATTTTTCAAAAAATGAGATAGAAGCTGATGAGCAAATCTGAAAAACATGAATTTGCTTTTTACTTTCAAAATACTTCCGCAGTAAGACAACAAGCAAAAGTTGGAAGCGAATTTCGAATCGAGAATAAAGAGTTATGTCACAGACTGCAACACGTTGTTAAGCTTGAAAAAGGTGAACTGTTTTCGGTTTTTGACCAAGAACATAGTATCCAATTAAAACTCAAACAAATCTCGCCAAAAAAATTCGTATCAGGGCAAGTAATAAAAAAAGAAAAAAATAAAATACTAACGCCCAACATTACATTTCTATTGCCAGTTTTAAAAAAAGAACATTTTGAACATGCACTGTACTCACTAGTAGAACTTGGAGCTCAAACTATACAGCCAATCATAACGCAGAAATCGCAAAAAGCTTTTAAGATTCAAAAAGCATATACACGATTTTCAAAAATAATAATCTCCGCAGCAGAACAGTCTAAGAACTTTGCGTTCCCTTCTCTGGAAGAACCTCTTGAGTTAAGCCAATATTTAGAAAGTGAAACCCTCCCTAAATGCCACAACACAAACATCTTCTTTGACCCAGATGGAATGAAAATATGCAATGCTATAGAAAAAATAAAAAGCAAATCTTGCAAATATATTACGCTTATGATCGGTCCAGAAGGGGACCTTACGCAAGAAGAAAAAACTGCAATAAAAAACAATGGGTTTATTTTTTGCAAACTGACTCCGACAGTTTTGAGAGCTTGCCAAGCAGTACCGGTCGGATTAGGATTATTTAGATCTTTGTTGTGTTAAAAAGAATGCACAAAAAAAGGAGAATCTATGAAAAAAATAAAAAATTATGACATCGCAATACTTCTGTTTTCACTTTTAGTTTTTAGCTTGGGAATAGGTTGGATATATTCCAAATCAAGCACCAGCAATGATAAAAAAGCTAGTAAAACAAAACAGGACAAAACTTCACAAAAAAAAGAAGAGCAACCAATAAAAACAACAGTTAAAGTTGCCCCAAAAGCTCCCGAGCCTCCAAAAGAGATAATATTCAAAAAATCTGACATACCCAAAAAAGAAAAACTTCTCACAATTGCCGAAATGATGGATTACATACAAGAATGGGCGAGTGAAAGCGGGGTTCCAAAAATAATCACATTTTTAAAATCCGTATGCCCCAAAGATAAACTTATAGAAATGGTTAATGAAATTATAAAAAAACATGCGCAAGAGTTAACGAGAAAAAATAAAATAAAACTTATTCTTTCACTTGCAAATTTTTACACAAAAGACAAAAACATACAAAACAAACTCTTTGAAATTATCTCACAAGATGAAACAGTTGAACAAGGAGATACTCCACTTGTCTTTATCGCTGTGCAACTTGAAGAAATAGAAGTTATTCCAGATATGATTAATTGGTACAAAGCAAACGTAAAAAGAAGACCTGATTTAGAAAAAAGAACATTTGAATATGCAGCAAAACGTGATTACGTTAAAGCACTCAAAAAACTGCAAGAAAAACTCCCAATAATCGACAAAGCGTATGCAACAAAATTGTTATGGATTTTGATACAATCAAATTCTGGGAAAAAATCAATAGAGTTTCTCAAAAACCTGGGCGCAGACGTAAATTATCAAGACCCTAAAACCAAATTTACCATTCTCATTCAAGCAATAAAAAACAAAAACCTTGCGGTTGTAAAAGAGCTCGTAAGACTCGGTGTTGACGTAACAAAACCATCTGACAACAAAGCAGTTGGCTATCCTGTTCAAAATGCACGAGAACTTGAGCTCACCGATATTGAGATGTTCTTGCGATCTGCAGGGGCAAAGGACTAAAAATCAAAACGATGATGGCATTACCTTCTTGATCTCCATAGATTTTAGATACAATGGAAAAAGCTGATCAGACAAACCGACTTGCTTTTTCCATTTTTCATATGCAATAATACCAACTTGCTCAATTGAGCAATTTAATGGCAAAGGATCTGGGAAAAACGCTTTTTCACCAAAAGCATCTGATATTTCATCGCGGTACTTGAGCACTCCATCTCCAATAAACTGAATTTTGTTATTTTCAGAAGAATCTTTTAAATCGGAAAGAAAAACATCAATATTTTTGTATCCTTTTTTACGCTCAGGGCCTTGAACATAATCAATGCCAAAATAGACATCTTTCGAGTAAGCATCGAGTAATGCAACGGTAATTGGGTATGTTTCGTTGCGAAATTCCTGCAATATGGCATCCAATCCATCGATACCGATAAGCGGTTTGTTGCAAGAAAAAGACAAGCCATTAACAGAAGCGATAACAACTCGTAACGTGGTAAATGGTCCGGGACCTTGATTTGCAGCTATGAATGACAAGTCACCGAGCCCCAATTTGGATTTTTTTAACAGAGAATCGATCATAACAACAAGATATTTGCTTGATCTTTTTTTATCCTCAAAAATTTTTTCTAAAAGTTCACGCCCCTGAAATAATGCGGCTCCGATTCCGCTGTGCGTATGTTGAAAAACTAAAAATTTTGTCATGGCCCTCAATTGCGGTTTTTACACTTTTGTTGTTGATAAAAAACACTAAACGCGTCAAACTCTATCGTTTTTTCCTTCTTGAGAACTATTTTACCACAATTTAGACATTTCCAGCCATCAAAATTTAAAAAATGATCAAAGAAAGACTGGAGAACCATCAAACCTCCACATTTCCTGCACTTCATACCTTTCCTCTCTACCCTTTTTGGTTACTATCGCTTTTTAACACAAAAAGCTTGTCAAAGAAAAACAAGCTGAAACTAGAAGCTCATAGAACCTTCTCTACCTTTTTTATCAATCTATGTGATTTACAAAAGATTTGTCAACAAAATTTGCACAAAAATAAAATTATAAGATCTTTTTTGCCTGAACAAAGGTAAGATACGAATCCAAAATAAATGCTGCCGCAACAGAATGTGACATTTTCTTATCCTCCTTGGTTTGAGCTTTTTTTATGCTTGCCGCCCGTTTACTGCTCAATCTCTCATCCCATAAATGCCATTCAACCGCATCAAATATTTTTTCAAGTTTATTTTTCATCTCCTCTACTTTTTTTGTCTGCTCACTTTCCGTTCCACGCATCGTTTTAGGATATCCGACAATAATGGTCTGTATATTTTCACTCCCAATTGTCTCTGAAAGAAAAATTTCAAGTTCCTTGGTAGGGACCGTCTTGTACGGTCTGGCCAAAATACCCAAAGCATCAGATATCGCCGATCCGGTCCACACATCACCTATGTCCAAAGCTAAAATTTTCATAAAATCCCTAAAATTAATTTTTCCTGCTATAATTTTATTTAAAAAAAAGGTATAATTTCTTAACTGTTTTTACAAGTTTTATCTTCTTTTTTAAAGGAAAAAAATGGATCTTTTAAGCGTTTTAAAACAAATAAATATATCTTTAGGCTGGCCGCTAATATTTTTTGTTGTTTCGGTAGCCATAATCTGTACAATCGCACTTTCATTTGTGCAAATTCGGTATTTTCTAAAGGCCTGGAAATTGACGCTTTTTCCTGAAAAAGTTAAAACTGAAAACCAAAAAGAAAAAATTGACATGACTCCGTTTCAGGCATTTGTAAATGCTTTGAGCACATCATTGGGCAACGGAAGCATCGCCGGTATGGCAGTTGCAATGACAACGGGTGGCCCGGGAGCTGCGCTATGGATGGTTGTCGTTGGATTTTTAACAATGTCGATACGTTTTTCGGAAATTTTTTTAAGTACCTACTTTCGGGCAACGTCGACTGAAAAATCTGCAATTGGTGGGCCAATGCTGTATTTGAAAAGTGTCGCCGGCGGAAAAGTTTTATCGTATCTCTATGCATCATTGTGTTTAGTTTTTGGTCTTATCGTTGGCTGTTCTATGCAAACAAATTCTGTCAGAATAAGCGCATTCAAAACATGGGGTATTAGTCCCCTTTTGGTCGCAATAATTGTTACCCTATTTGTCGCATACGTTGCACTTGGAGGTGCAGCACGTGTTGTTAAAATGTCCAACAGAATTGTTCCGTTAAAAGTTGGCTTGTTTTTTGGTTCAACGTTTATCGTTTTACTCTACAATTACAAAACACTAATCCCCGCATTACAATTGATAACCAAAAGCGCATTTAGCCCAGCGGCAATAGCTGGTGGTTTCGTAGGATTTGCCGTACAACAAGCAATACGAGTTGGCATGTTAAAAAATATAACCGCCACAGAATCCGGACTTGGTACATCCGCCATTTTCTTCGGCGCAACTGGCAGCAAAAAATATATTGATTCTGGGATAATGTCGATGTTGGTAACATTTATCAGCACAACCGTAGGTTTTTTAATTTGCTGGGCAATTGTTGCGAGTGGAGCAATAAAAAGTAACCTTACAAGTACCGCGTTGACCATAGAGGCTTATTCAAGTGCCTTTGGCGCAATAGCAGGATGGATTGTAAGTTTCTTATCAATAACATTTGGCATCGGCGTTATTGTCGGGTTTATTTACGTCAGCAAAGAATGCTGGTTATTTTTAACAAACAAAAGATTTGGTAGATTGTTCGACATTATATTCTGCTTATTCGCCTTTGCTGGCGCCTTGGTCAAAGTAGAGGTCGTATGGGAATCGGCTGATATAATTTTGGCATGCATGCTGGCAATCAACCTGTTTGCAATTATGTATTTCCTCCCGTTGATCAGGAAAAACATAAAGTCATATGTAAAATCTAAAAATTAAAAATTTTTTCCAAAGCCTACAAGCAAGTCTCACCCTCTTCTTCTGGTTGCTCATTTTCTTTAGCTTTTTCAGCAGGTCGATACTCTTGAGCATCTTCAACCGGTACCGCAACGGCATCTTCAAATTGACAGACCTCTCCAGCTGGATTTTGTTGGTCTTGAAGAAATTTGGATAATTTGGCTAAATAAACAAGATCCCCAACCAGAGAATCAACTTCGCCCTCAAATATAGAAAGTAAGTATCTTTCTGAAGCCATAATCTTTGAGTCTCCACCAAAATAATCGACGGAGTGTGATTTCTCCAAAATTTCAACTTCTTTCACGAAATTTTCTCTTAAAGTAGATTTGGAAAGAAAAAGCTCCTCCCTGATGCTTTGCAGAGTATCAATCCTTTTATTAGCCCAAGAAATATTATCTTCTAAGTCACTTAAGGCTATAACCTGCCCAAAGGACTTATCTATTTCTTCCCTTCTGATAAAAAGTTGCTTTCGAATAATATCGATGTTTTTCCCAATATCAAAAAACTTTTCGATAGCAAGCCGTTCTTTTGGCTCACTTGCCCATCGCCGCCGCCGCGATGAAACCATCTCCCTGATATCTGTTAGACTGTAGCAACAGGCGCCCCTCTTTATTGAGATTCTGGCAACATCGTCTGAACTCTCAACAGCCGCCCCTACCAAATCACTTACCACTTCACTCGCTCCTTTGCCAACAAACAGTTCCGATAGAACTACAACCTTACCTTTGACAAAGCTAACAACCCTTTTGCGGACACTTCTTTCTGTGGGATGTTTAGCAAAACTCGGATATAAAACAACCAGGGAATCATCTCCTAAATCAGCGCCCTCTCCCAAATTATACACCTTGTACAAATAGCCCCAACCTGAAACCGAGCCACTCATTTCGGGGATATAGTAACAAATAGAACTCCCGTTATAATCCGGGATAAATACTGCTTGACCTGACTTAATTTCCATTGTTTGACTTTTTTCACCACTATATTCCCTTCTCACTCGCACTAAATTCGCATGATTGTTAAAAAGAATCACACCCTTCTCTCCACGTGTAATAGGACAAATTTGAGAAGCTAAACCCGTAGATTTTGAGTGATTCTTAAAAAGAACACCAGAAATTGCAATGAAATAGTGAAGCTTTGAAAAGGCACGCTTAACGATATTTTCATACTCAAAAAATATTGATTTTACCATATCGTCTCGACCTCTTATAACCGTCGCTTGGACTGGATCCTGACAAACATCTTTAAAATAAAGATCTTGCTTTGCTCTCTCTAAACGTTCTATCTCACGCAGAAAAAGCTCTTCCAACTCTCTCTTCTGCCCAAGCATTTCTTCGACGAAACACTCAAGACCTTGTATTTCTCTTTTAGCCCAACAAACAGACTTCTTGTTTTCATCCTTATCCGCCGAAGGGTCTGCCAAGAAATCTATTTCCAGCTCACATTTTTTACGAATACGATCAACTTGCCTGATTGTCTTTTTTACAAAATTTTTTATTTTATCATCCAAATCAGAAATAGGGTGTGAATGAACCGCTCTTTTCATGGAAAAAGAAACTTTACGCAGCATACCACCATGATTCTGGTAACTAGGGTACAAAACCACCAGTGCATCTTGATCGGGACCAATATCCTGGAATACATACTCCTTGTACTTGCGAGGAATAACTCCGCTAGCCCTACTTTTTTCAGGAACATAATAAAAAATTGAATTGCAGCCCTCTTTGTAATTCATTATAAGGGTAGACTCGCCAGGCCTAAGAACTATTTTATTCGACTGACCATCAACTATAGTGTCGCACAACCCGTACTCTCGCCATTCCCTTACATGAACAGTGTCCGGATGGTTATTAAAAACAATGACATCTCGCGCTTCTGATACACCAGCAAAGGCAATTGATATAAAAACTGCTACTAAAAATTTAAACAAATTATTCATACTTTCTCCATTTAACAAAATATTAAAAAATTAAGCCATATTTTCATAATAGAAAATATCCTCGGAGAAGTCAAATGGCCCATTCTTAAAAAATATATATTTCGAATTTGAGCCTTACAAAATGGCTGCCTATGGGTTATAATTAACCTGCTGTAGCTAATTTTTACGTAATTAATACCCAAAAACAGGGGCAACGTGAAAGACAAAATTAAACCGTCAAAGCTTAAAATATTGCCCGTCGCATGCCATACAAAGCATATCGGGTCTGGATCAACCTTTGTCGCTATCAGAGGACATAAAAAAGATGGTATTTCTTACGTCCCCAAGGCCATAAAACGTGGGGCTTCAAAAATTGTCATGCAACACGATGCAATTATTCCCCAAGAAATAAAAGATGTAATAGAACAATCTGGCATAGAGGTTGAACTGGTTGAAAACACTCGACACGCCCTTGCATACATGAGTGAAAAAGAATCTGGATATGCGCATAAAAACTTAAAAATTATTGGCATCACCGGCACCAAAGGAAAAACTTCCACCGCATTTATTTTGGATCACCTTTTGCAATCCGCCGGATACAAAACGGCACTGATCAGCACCGTACACAATAAAATTTGCAATAAAATTTTAAAATCTCATTTAACAACAGATCAACCTGACTATCTGCATCAATTTTTTAAACTATGCGTCGAACGCGATGTTGAGTATGTTGTGATGGAAGTAGCAGCACAGGCATTTTCTTTACACCGAGTTGCAGGAATCGCTTTTGATGCGGCCGTATTTACAAACTTTTCTCAAGAACACGGGGAGTTTTATAAAAACCTAGACGAATATTTTGCAGCCAAGTGCACAATGTTTGATCAACTAAAACCTCACGCTCATGTGCTTGTAAACGCAGACGATATGTGGGGCAAAAAAATATTGAAAAAACACCCAGCATTTTTATCATTCGCAATAGAAAACAAAAACACACACATATCGGCGAGCATAATCAATTCTAAAGAAGCTTTACGATTTGCCCTACAAACAGGCGATGAAGAACACCCTGTGCACTGCCCTTCGATATTTGGCGCCTTTAACGCGTATAACGTTTTGTCCGCCATTGGAATAGCAAGCAAAATGGGAATATCACTTGAACAATGTGCACAATATATAAAATCATTTAAAGGAGTCCCGGGAAGATTGCAGCTACACAGGTTAAAAAATGGCGCACGATGTTTCATCGACTACGCGCACAACCCATCTTCCTACAAAGCCGTTCTTTCAACGTTACGAAATATGACTAACAATCTGATAGTCGTTTTTGGCGCGGGAGGAGAACGGGATCATTCCAAACGCCCTTTAATGGGCAATATAACTTCTGAAATTGCCAACACAATAATTGTAACTTCGGACAATCCTCGCACAGAAAATCCACAAAAAATCATAGAAGACATATGTTCCAGCATAGAACAAAAAAACCAACACAAAATAATAAAAGAGCTTGATAGAAAAATCGCAATTCAGCAGGCATGCAAAATCGCAAAGTGCAATTCTGTGATAGCAATTTTGGGCAAGGGCCCAGATGAATATCAAGAGATAAATGGCGTAAAAACCAAATTTAGTGAAAAAGATATTTTAAAAAATTTTAAATAAATGCTGGAGAATCCGTGAAAAAACTTTTTCTATTGACCGCAATAATTTTACCCCATGCAACGTTTTGCATGCTCAGACAAAGTAACAGACAAAGTAACACAAGAAAAGCCCTTAAAGAGCATCCTGAAATTTGCAAGACTCATGAAAAAACACAACGGCTTAGATTGCAGATAGAGAAAAAAAGTCGAGAGATAAAAAAGCTGAGGCAAGAATTGCGCAAAAGGGGTCGGTAAATCACGCTCTTACCCCCGGATTTGCCCTTTACAAAAGCGGCTAAATTGGGTAAAATACTTAAATATTTGTAGTCTCATTTTTTGTATTTTTAACTTTATGGAGAAAATATGATTCCATTCTCTTTTTACATCACAATAGCAACAATTGCTTTAGCTGGTTTAACCGTTGTATTCATCCTTTTGAAAAATATAAGATCCCTTCCAGTCACAAATGAAAAGGCTGCAGAGCTTGCATCTTACATAAAAAGAGGTGCTATGGCCTTTTTGCGTGAAGAATACAAACTGATTCTTATTTTTGCGGTCATTGTCGCAGCACTCATCGGGTATGCAATGAGTCCTCTAGCAGCGTTAATGTTCGCACTTGGTGCGCTCGCATCTATGGTAACAGGATTTATTGGAATGATTGCAGCAACCGATGCTAACGTCAGAACAACCATAGCCGCAAAAGAAAAAGGTGAACGTGGCGCATTCTTGGTCTCATTTTTTGGCGGCGGCGTTATGGGATTTGCCGTTGCAAGCTTTGGACTTTTGGGAGTTGGAACTATTTTTTATTTTTTCCATGGTCTACCAACAAAAGAACTTATCTCGTTACTCATAAGTTTTGGACTCGGCGCAAGTTTAATTGCATTCTTTTCACGCGTTGGTGGCGGTATTTACACAAAATCAGCTGATGTTGGCGCAGACCTAGTCGGTAAAATTGAAGCAGGAATTCCAGAAGATGATCCTCGAAACCCTGCAGTGATCGCAGATAACGTTGGTGACTGTGTTGGTGATACTGCCGGAATGGGTGCCGACATTTACGAGTCATATGTTGGCGCAATGGTTTCATCAATTATTTTGGCAACGGTTGCTTATAGCTCAAATGTAACCTATTGGGCATTGCCGCTTGTTTTGGCAACATTAGGACTTATTGGCTCAATTGTTGGACTTATGTCTGTCGGGTTTACCTCAAACTTATTTAGACTAAAACCTGAAAAATTACTCCATAGCGGAACATATATCGCAGTTATTTTGTTTCTCGCTTCTACCTTTGGCTTCTTGTACTACATGAAAATGGATTTAAATTTATTTGTGTCGATCATGCTTGGCTGTCTCTCCGGACTGGCAGTCGGCTGGATAACAGAATATTATACGGGCGGCAAACCGGTTAAAGAAATTGCAAAAGCTTCTCAATCTGGTGCTGCAACTAACTTGATTTACGGTTTATCTGTTGGAATGGAATCTACCGTAGCTCCCGTTATTTTACTCGCATTGGCAGTCTTATTTGCATTTAAATTTGGCGGATTGTTTGGCGTATCGTTGGCAGCAGTTTCTATGCTTGCAACTGTCGGCATCACAATGACCGTTGATGCATATGGACCAATTGCAGATAATGCTGGTGGCATCGCGGAAATGGCTGGCTTTGGAAAACCAGTTCGTGACATCACAGACAAATTGGATGCGCTTGGAAACACCACTGCAGCAATGGGTAAAGGTTTTGCAATCGGATCTGCACTACTGGCAGCAATTGCGTTATTTTCTGCCTATGCACAAGAAGCTGGTATCTCAGCATTAAACATTATCGAACCAACAATATTGGTTGGTGTATTTATCGGCGCAACAATTCCATTTATAATTTCTGCTCTTACCATGCGCTCCGTTGGAAATGCTGCACTTCAAATGGTTATGGAGGTTAGACGTCAATTTAGAGAAATTCCCGGAATCATGGAAGGTACCGGCAAACCAGATTACGAAAGCTGCGTTGCAATAAGCACCAAAGCTTCATTAAGACAAATGATTTTACCAGGAATTATAACTGTCGCATTGCCGGTAATCATGCGATACTCACTTGGCAAAGAGGCTTTAGGTGGCTTTTTGGTCGGAGCAACTGTTGTTGGCGTACTTCTTGCACTTATGATGGCAAATGGTGGTGGCGCATGGGATAATGCCAAGAAATTCATCGAAACAGGGCATTTTGGCGGTAAAGGTTCTGATGCACACAAAGCTGCAGTAATTGGTGACACCGTAGGCGACCCGTTCAAAGATACCTCAGGACCAGCGTTAAACATTTTGATTAAGCTCATGTCATCTGTATCACTCCTACTGGTACTGATTTAAGCAAAATTTTGGTTATGCGTGGGATTTCTCAATGAGTTCCAACAAAAAATTGCGTTTATTTTTCTTAGCAGCGCTACTGTCGACAGTTACAATCAGATCGTTTGGGATGTATCTATTAACTCGCGCCGTTTACAAAAAATTAAGGGAAACCTTACAAGAAAAAACTTTTGACTCGAATAACTATAGAATTCGACTACGATATAAAAGAACTGGAAGACCTCACATACAAATATTTCAAGAAGACGCAAAGGTTAACAAAAAAACAATATTCACTAGAAAGAAAAAAAGAGTTAGCAATGCATCAGTTATAAACGAAACACTCCTTCGCATTAGATACGAAGATGATCCTGATTTAACAGAGTTATTTGATAAGAACACGGGAAGAAGAATTCCATCAACAAGACCAGAATCTATCCAACAAGTAGAAAAAATTGATGATGCAATTTTTATAAAATATCAAAACAACAAAATTGAGATGGTTAACGCAAGAAATGGAAAAATAGAAAGAGCATCAATAAAAAAAAGCGGCTCAACCTACATAGTACAAGCTTCCTCTTATCGCTACTATTTATACGATGCTAATACCAAAATAAAAACTCAGATTTCCATCGACCCGTGCATACGCCTCATACACAAGATAATCAAATGGAGAGTAGTTGCAAATGTTTTTTATCTAGCATACTACAAACGTTATAATGGCAATTCTGATTATCCCCCCTATATTGTTATGTTCGACAAAACTACCGGACAAGAGATATATCACAACAAGGCCATCTTATGTGATATAAATGAAAACAAAATGCTTATTGCAGAATCTCCACTTTTTGCTACTCGGTCACTGGTTATTAGCTTATTTGACGCAGTTCAAAAGCGCCAAACGGCAAGATCAACGATAATTATAAACCCTGGTGACGCCCCCATTGAAAGTATGAGCTTGCACAATAACGGTAAAATTATTGTTATGCAACATTGTCACTATCCATACGGCCGAAGATCCCCATCAGACAAATCCCTATCATACAATCTGTTTGGCGTGAACAATGGCGAAAGAATCAGCCAACAAAAAATTAAAGCCTTTTCGAACAAAATCAGAAAAACACACGTCATTAAAAAAAGTCTTTTTTGCATAGAAAACGAATACAATACCTTTGACTTTTTCAACATTCATACGGGACGTCTCTTTGCGAGCGATGTAAAAACATGGAGCATCAAACACAACCAAATTCTTTGTACAAAAGATACATGTGGAACCGATTTTTTTTATCATATTCCTTCCTTAAAAAAACTTAGAGCATTTATAAAACAAAAAGATCAGATAACTTTACTCTCTGTAAACGACGATAACACACTTAAGGTTAAGACAATCAACACAGATACCGGCAAGACAATCAATAAAACCCAAATGAAAATAGATCGATTTTCATCTATACAAAAAATAGAAAACCAAGTTCTTTATGTGGAAGATTCATATGGAAGCGTGGATTTATATCTTATTCCTTCTTTAAAAAAAATTAGGTTTTTTAAGTTCCAAAAAAATAAACCAATTTTATATGTTGTAGACAAAGATAACATGTTTAAAATAATCAACACGGATACCGGCAATGTAATAAAAGAGGCTCCCATTGTGCAAACAATAAAAGATAAAATCATTTCTGTACACAATCCAGACGGAAGCGAAAATTTCTATCTTATACCTTCTTTAAAAAAGCTTAGGTTCTTTAAACACCAAAAAAAACAGTCAATTTTATACATTGTAGACGAAGATAACATGCTTAAAATAACCAAAAGATATCATGTCTATGAAACAGCAATAAATGGGACCCCTATGCAAATACGGCCAGACAAGGCCATTGTTGATATCCTCTATGAGCCCGGGGAAAACCATATACTTGTTTTTTATAGAGAAAAAACCCAAGCAGGGACCTACGTGTATATCGATTTGTTAGACATCAGAGATTCAAGAAGAATAAATCTGCAAGAAATAAAATCTGTAAATCTGCGCATATTCGGAGAAATCAGCAACATTCTTTTGGAAAAACCTGATGAACTATCTGACGCTACACCTAACATGCTAACAATTGAACACAAACCTAATACATTTAAACATTTTGGCCGGGCCTACAGAGAACATTTTGAAGAAATATTTAGGGCTAAACCATTCGAATTTCAAGATGAAGACGTAATTATTCCCTTCAAGATGTACTGCCTCGACACAGATGAAAAAATTTCGTTAATATTTAGAAAAAAAAATACTCCAACACAAAAATACGAGATAGGGACAGAAGAGGAGGAAGGTGAAGTTGTTACGGCAACTCAAACATAAAGTGAATATTAGCTCCCACTTAGAGTAAAGCCCGCGTTACAAAAAACATTACTCCACGGCAAGTCAATAAGCCATCAAAAATCAAAAATAACTGAGCAAACACCAGATATACGCCAAGTTACAGCATTAATGAAACTTTTTAAAATTTTCTTGATATAAAAATTGTCTGATTGTTACGATAAAACTGGAAGGTATGAGGTAAACAAATTAGATTGAAAGATCTGTCCAAATGGAAGGAAGTGAGATGGTTAGGGGGGCATGCAAAATATCCAACTATGTTCTTTCTGTATCAAAAGTTTTCTGTTTATTTTTATTTGCATTACTTTTGCCCCGTATCTTTGTTACCTACGTAAACACAAAATCATATAATGGAATACCACTTCAAAAAGCCGATTTCAGGCTAGGGTTAGAAAATATAACAGATGATTTTTTTAGCAAAATAAGCAAATCAGGAAATCTAAAGTGCAACGCCGCATTAATTACAAATCAAACAGGAAAAGATCAGCTGGGAAGAAAAAATACAGACCTTCTTCCTAAAAAAGGAATAACAATAAAAAAGACACTTAACCCTCAGGACGTACCCAATAATCTAAACAAAAACAACCTACAAAATATTCAAGCAATCATACTTGATATGCAAGTTACAGGAATACGAAATTATGAAAGCGTCAATACACTTTTTAAAGCTATAGATACCGCATTTGCGCTCGACAAAAAAATAATTGTACTCGACAGGCCAAATGTAATGGGCCCTATAGTAGAGGGCCCATTGGTGAAAAAAAGCCTCAAATCAAAAATATCAGCCTCCCCTATTCCGTTACGTTACGGAATGACTTTAGGAGAGCTCGCTTTATTTTACAACAACAGCATACTTAAAAAACCGGCAAAGCTTCACGTCGTGCCGATGAAAAACTATGCAAGAGATAATAATTTTGCAGACAATAGTGTATCTGAAATATCTGAAAATATAACAAACATATTTTCATGTTACGGATACAGTTTTTTGGGTCTTCTGAAAGAAGTTGGGCCTTTTTATGTGGGGATAGGGACAAAAAACGCATTCCAACTACTCCTTTTACCAGACAAAATAAAATTTTCACAACTACAATGGCAAAAACTCCATAAAATTTTATGCCTATACGGAGTAAAAAGTAAATTTTACACATTCTTCGATAAAGACAAAAAAATTCATTACAACGGTCTAAAAATAAAGATTGAAAATATAAACTATACACCATCTTTTAAGTTGCTTATCCATGTACTAAATTTTTTTAAAAACAATGGAGTCGAACTGAAGTTTTCACAAAATTTTGATCAAGAAGCAGGCACCGACAAAGTGAGAAGATTCTTTGAAAATAAAATTAGCTGGAAAAAATTAACAAAACATGTAAACAAAAAATTGTATAAATTTTACAATATCGCGTCAGCATATTTCATGTATAAACCATTTCCAAGAATTGAATATTTAAATTAGCTATTTTCTTCTAAGTGAATAATACACAAACCCATCTTCTATGCGATCCTCTTTAAATCCTATTTTTTTATAAAGACTTCGGGCTTTAACGTTGTTTGTTCTTGTCAACAACTCAACAACACCAACACCCATTGAAAAAAGATCTTGAATAGCATAACGAGTAAGCTTCTCTCCGTACCCTTTGCCTCTAAATGAGCTCTCTACAGCTACAAAAAGCAAAAACCCTCTATAGAAACTTTTTTTGTAATACGCGGTAAAACCTGCAAACTTATCCCTCTCTCTCAAAACTTTTATGACAAGTTTTCCAAAATTGGCAGGGTTTCTGTCCATCGTTCTGTACTTAAGCATAAACTCAGGAGAATATTCGTCCCTCGCAAGAGAATGCTCATGTGGTGAAGCGGCAATAAGCCAATACCTGTTTTTATCAAAAAGTTGAATAATATCTTTTGCATCTCTTTCTTCTATAAAATTAACAATCTGTTCTGATTTGGTTAGTGGAAAAAAATATACAAGACCAGCGACAAATAAAGAAAAAATCGCCGTAAATACGGTAAACTTAAATAAGTTTGACTTTCTGATACTCGACATACCTATGCCCCCTTGGTTTTATACATAACCTTATACAACATCAACCCCTTAGCAGGAGCATTCGGCAACGTCTGCTCTGGATCTTTTTGATCCAAAACATCTTTTACATAAGATGTTTTTATTTTTCCCCGTGCTGCAACCTCAATGGCTGCTCCTACAATTCTTCTAATCATATATCTCAAAAATCTCGGGCCACTTACAACAACTCTATGCACATTATACCGTTTGTAATGCTCCAAATAAATAGTTTCTATTGTTCTTACAGTATCTTCACGCTCATCGCCCGTACAGAATGATCTAAAATCATGCGTTCCTGCAAATATCTGCAAAACCTCTTCAAGCTTTTTTATATCTACAGGATAACGATAAAACCATCCGTATCTTTGGACAAACGGCAGCGGTCTTTGTGTAAAAAAATGATAATGGTACGTTTTTTGTGCAACATTTTTGTGAATGTTAAAATCATCGCCGGCAATCTCAAGTTTGCGAATCATAACATCCGGCGGTAACATATTGTTCCAAGCAAAAAACATTTTATGTGGATCAATGGAAATGTCAGTCCGAAACGACGCAACCTGCCCCAACGCATGCACCCCTGCATCAGTACGTGAAACACCAGTTATAGATATTTTTTTATCAAAAACTATTTCAAACGTATCCTCTAATCTTTGTGCTACAGAAGGCACACATTTTTGCTTTTGCCAGCCACAATAATCTGTTCCGTCATATGCAACAATTATTTTATATCTTTGCATTTTTTAAAATCACCTATGCTAAAAGACTTAACTTAAAAAAATCACTTTTTTATTCTAAGATAAAATCGTGATAAATAAAACCCGTCTTCTCCTAACGAAGATCTTCGTCAGGCTACTTCGGGATTAAAAGAAAGAGAAAATCATGAAAAAACTATTCGCGCCTTGGAGATCTGAGTACGCAAGCGATTTTGGAGAAGAAAAAAAAGAGGGCATTAAAAAAAACAAATGCTTATTCTGCTCACAACTAAAAGAAAATAAGGATGAAAAAAATTTTATTCTCAAAAGGTTTAAACATTCATTTGTCATGCTCAACAAATATCCATACAACGCGGGACACCTGCTCATTTTGCCAATAAAACATACAGCTACGCTAAGCAAACTTTCAAAAGAAGAACTATCTGAACTTATGGAACTACAAAGCAAAAGCATAGACATTTTGTTCTCAACATTAAAAAATGACGGTCTAAATGCCGGACTCAATCTTGGCAAAGCGGCCGGCGCAGGCATCCCTTCACACTTACACATACACCTTCTGCCCCGTTGGCAAGGTGACACAAACTTTATGCCCGTCATAGCACAAACAAAAGTTATATCATTTGATTTGAGTAAATTTTACAAGCAGCTTAAAAAAGAATTTGATAAATTGGCTATCTAAAACCTTGGGCCCCATACATTATCCACTACAGAAAATACTCTTACATCAAAATCACCACCACCCCATTAGTTTCAGAAAGATCTATACATGTTCTGGAATCGATCTTTGAAAAGATAACAAAGAAAACAAAATTGAAATTAATGATTAAAAATCTACCTTATAAAAAACCTACAAATTTATCAAAATAAAGGCAAGCATGCCCCTTTTAGTCAAATCGAAAACGAAAAACCCCTCAGACTAGATAAGATTTTCTAACAGGAATTATTTTGACAGTTTTGCCCTTAGTGCCCCTTTTACAAAAAGACAAAACTATGCTTTAATTGGATATGATCAAATATAATGGTAACAAATAGTTGGGGGTTAAAATGGGAAAACAACTTTCATTTTCCAAGAAAATATTTTTATGCAGTACAATTTTGACAACAAGCGCTTCTTTTTGTGGTATCAATTTACGTCTCGATGAAAAACCAAAAAATATAAGCGTATACAACTGGTGTAAACAAAAAGCTGCAAATTTTGTAAATCAAAAAAGAAATGCACTTCTCAATCTTCTTGGTTTAAAAAGACAAGAATGGCAAAAGGCTAAAAAAAATTTGGAAACAAAATACAGGTTAGGCTGTTTAGCAACCAAAAACGAAGCACTTAAAAACAGTTGCCCATTTTCTGATAAAACAAAAAAGTGTATCTACAGCGTTATTCAAAATCCACACATTAAAAAAACATTTAAAATAACAAGAGCAATAAATAAGGGAAACATAATAACAGCAATAACATCGGATGGAAAAAATATCGATTTTTTAGAAACGAGTAGCGAGTCATTTGTATATACGTCTACAAGTGACCGAGTCATACTCATCAATCCAACGGAAACAGAAGCCTTATGTCCAAACCTAAACATAGAAGCTGCTATAGGACATGAGCTGGGTCACCTACTGCACAGGCATAACTTTGAAGGTTATTGCATGGAGGAAATATACAAGCGAGAGAAGAACAAGCCTTATAATCTTCATCAAAAAAACTTTCCTTCAAAACAAAAATTTAGCAAAGAATTATCTGAGTTTAAAAAAGCACATGAAACAGAAGCAGATATCGTGGGTATATTTAACAATATGGCCTTTACCCAAAAAGCATATTCTAACCTTAATAATCTTTCACAATTCTATCCAACATATTTAAAAAACCACCCTTCATTCTCAGAAAGAAAAGCACACCTAAAAAACATTGTCCAATATATGGAAATGGAACAAAGAAAAGTACCAAGCAAAATCTCCGTCAGACAACGCACAAAAAATTTTGGAACACAAAATAAAAAGCATGACAAGAAAACTAAAAAAACAGCTGGGGCAAATAAAATCTCTGTCATGCAACGCACAAAAAACATTGAAACACAAAATAAAAAACATAATCCGGGAAAAAACATCCTCCATAAAATAAAGCCGCAGCCAATAAAGAAAAAAACAATAAGATATGCTACCCATAAAAATAATCCCATAAAAAAAGCCGGCTTATATAGCAAATTAATGGGATGGATAAACCTGAACAAAAAAAAGATAGTATCACTAAGCATTATTTTTAACTTGTTGGCAATATCGTACAAATTACTATTTTAAATAACAATTGAAAATTGATTCATATGGTAAAAAATGTATCCTAATGTAGTGTGTATGTGTAGGTATTTTAAAGATTTTTTAAGCAAGGATATACATGGAATCAAAAGAGATTCGCAAAAAATTCTTCGATTTTTTTATTGAAAAAGGTCATGAAAAAGTTTCAAGCTCGTCTTTGATACCCGCGCAAGACCCTACCCTCCTATTTGCAAACGCCGGAATGAATCAATTTAAAGATGTATTTTTAGGAAAAGAAAAACGCAGCTACAAACGAGCTGTCTCAATTCAAAAATGTATCCGCGCAGGAGGAAAGCATAACGATCTTGATAATGTTGGATTTACAAAAAGACACCTTACTTTTTTTGAAATGATGGGCAACTTTTCATTTGGAGATTACTTTAAAAAAGAAGCTATCCATTACGCATGGGAATTTTTAACAAAACATATGAACTTACCTGCAGACAAACTTCATGCATCTGTATTTGAGTCTGATGATGAGGCATATGAAATTTGGGAAAAAGAGATAGGCTTACAAAAAGAAAAAATTCATAGACTTGGAGCCAAAGAAAACTTTTGGCAAATGGGAGACACTGGCCCGTGTGGTCCGTGTTCAGAGATACATCTGGACCGAGGAGAAGGATCTGATCCAAGCTGCACGTCAGAAAAATGTGGACCAGAATGTGACTGTGACAGGTATTTAGAAATCTGGAATCTCGTATTCATGCAATTTGACAGACAGCCTAACGGAACAGACAAACCATTAAAAAAAACCGGCGTAGATACGGGAATGGGACTTGAACGTCTTTGTGTCGCCGTTCAAAACAAAGATTCTGTCTTTGAAACAGACCTGTTTACAGAGATACTTTACAAAATAGAGTTGCTTACCGGCCACAAGTATGCAAAACAATCTCAAGAAAGAAAATCTGCATTTCATGCAATTGCAGACCATGTAAGAGCTGCAACATTTTCTATAGCAGACGGATGCTCTCCTTCAAACGAGGGTCGCGGGTATGTCCTTCGTAAAATAATCCGCCGCGCAGCATTATTTATTCAAAAATTAACAGACAAAAATATTTTCCCTGAGCTAGCATCTGCTGTGATAACACAAATGGGAGACATCTACCCAGAGTTAAAAGAAAGCCAAGATTTAATCAAAAAAATTCTTACAAGTGAAATAGAAAAATTTTCAACGAACCTCACCAGAGGACAAGGTATTTTAAACCAATATTTTGAAAAAAATAAAGCAAGCAAAATAATAACGGGCCAACAGGCTTTTAAACTGTACGACACATTCGGATTTCCTCTTGAATTGACGGTACTCATGGCAGAAGAAAAAGGATATACCGTAGATGTTGATGAGTTTGAAACACAAATGGAAAAACAAAAAGAACAGTCCGGCAAAAAAGTGGACGGTGAAATCCCTCATGTTAATCTTGACGAAAGTATAAAAACAGAATTTACCGGGTATCATGAACTGGAAACAGAATCAAAAATTATTGCAATTATAAAAGACAGCAAAGTAACAGGTCAAGCAGCTGCAGGTGAAGAATGTTGGATCATTACAAAAAAATCTCCGTTTTACATCGTTGGAGGTGGTCAGGTAAAAGATTCCGGGTGGATAAAAATAGAAGATACAAAAATAAAACTTCTTGATGTTGATTTTTTCAATGGTGCAATTGGAGCAAAAATAAAAGTTCCGATTAACATAAAAAGTGGACAAGCGGTAACATCAATTGTAGATGCAACAAAAAGAAACCCGACAATAAAAAATCACACCGCAACACACCTTCTGCAATCTGCGTTAATACAAGTTTTGGGCAAACAGGTAAAACAAGCAGGATCTTTGGTAACACCGGATTACCTACGTTTTGATTTTACCTATCATGAGCATGTAAAACCTGAGCAGATTAAAAAAGTGGAAGAAATCGTCAATCAAAAAATCATGGAAAATATTCCAGTAAAAACAGAAGTCTCAACACTCAAGCAAGCTACCAAAAAAGGTGTAATAGCATTCTTTGGAGACAAATATAACCCGGAAAAAGTAAGAATCGTTGAGGTGCCAGGATTTTCTGCAGAACTTTGCGGAGGAACACACGTCAGCCAAACCGGTCAGATAGGAGCTTTTAAAATCACGGAAGAGACAGCACTATCTGCAGGCCATAGAAGAATTTTTGCAGTAACGGGCCCACAAGCATTAAAACTGTTTCAAGAAAGCTTCAATACGGTGAAAAAACTAAGTCAGGAATTTAAAGTCCAAAGAGATCAAGTTATTGAAATGGTTAGCAAACAGAAAGAACAGGTAAAAAAATTGCAGATCCAAATTAAAACAATGAAAAAACAAAATCTCAAATCAAACATACAAGCATGGATCGACCAAACAAAACAAATAGATGGTATGCCTGTTTTAACATTATTGCTCGAAAATTACTCGCACGATGAAATAAAAGAAATAAGTAACTTGCTCATGCAAAAAAAACCAGGCTTTTATTTTATCGTTAGCAACAATAATGGTAAAAGTATATTCTTGGCTACGATAGCAAAAGAATTTGCAGCACGCTTTAACATAAAAGATTTTGCTAAACACATCAAAGAAACACACAATTTACGAGGCGGAGGATCTACCACAACAATACAAGGTGGCGGCCCCACAGTGACAGCAAAACTAGCGGAAGATACCACAAATTTCATAGAAAAAGCATAGAAAAATACAGCCTAAAACGATTTATCAAAAAGACTTTCTATCAGATCGACAGACTGGTTAACCAGAGTTTCTATCTCTTGATCACTTTCTGTAAAATTGCTAAGTACATACCTGGAGACCATACTTTTGTCTTCTGGCCTGCCAATGCCAAACCGCAATCGAACAAATTCTTTTCCACAGTATTCAATTATTGAACGCAGGCCGTTATGCCCCCTGGCACTTCCTCCTTGTTTTATTTTTACTTTTCCAAAAGGAAGTTCCAGTTCATCATGAACAACAAGTATATTTTCTGCTTTTATTCCTTTTTTTTGCAAAAACGGTATTACTTTCCCGGAGACATTCATAAATGTTTGAGGCTTGATCAATAAAATATTTTTATCTTTTATGCTTACCGTAGAAAACTCCATGTTTGGTTTTGCATCCCAAGAACCATTGAACCTATCAGCGATAGCATCAACAACGATAAAACCAATATTGTGACGATTGAACGCGTATTTGGAACCAGGATTTCCCAACCCTACAATGGCTTTTATTTCAAAATTTTGCTGCTCTTGCATCAGTATCCTTTTTGACAAAAAAATCAATGTAACAATTGAAAAAAATAAAAAAATTTCACTAACATATCTCATTATATTCTCATCCTATTTGGACAAATTTGAAGTCAGATTTTAAATTTGTCCACACAATATCTTCGATAAGACCTCGCTAACGTCCAAAACTTCTATCTTTTCAATCTTTTCACCTTCTTGCAGTTCAACAGTATTTGTAACAAAAATCTTTTCTACAGAACTTTTTTCTAACTTTTGAGCCGCATTGTCAGACAACACAGGATGCACAAAGTAAGCATACATTTTGTTTGCACCTAGCTTAGCAAGTTTATCAACAACTTTTAATGCAGTACTTCCCGTATCGATAATATCATCGATAATTATCGCATTTTTGCCTTCTAAGCTCCCTTCACTCATTCCAGTAATTTCGACATTGTTAATTCCTGATCTTTTTTTACAAAAGAAAAATGAATCAATTTGCAACAATTTAGCTATCTCTTGAACCCTTCCAATGGCACCTTTATCTGTAGCAATAAGGCAGTAGTTTTCAATTTTAGGAAACGTTTTTTTGATATGCTCGGTTATCAACCCTCGAATTAAAATATTTGTGAAATCAACTGAAAAAAATGATTTTAACGTATCATCATGAACTTCCACAACAAAGACAGAATCCACCCCTGAGCATTCCATTAAATTTGCAACTATTTTAGCGTGCCCGATATCTTCTCCCTTTTTGCAGCCACACTGTCTGGAGTAGCCAAAATAAGGGGTTAGGACATCAACCTTTTTTGCTCCTTTTCTTTTTAAAAGATCAGTTAAGAAAAAAAGTTTCATGTAGCTTTCGTTAACCGGATCAACTGTCGAATGTATAATCAATGCAGAACCACCATCTAAATTTAGCCCTTCGGGCAAATCTATTTTAATCTCACTATCGGCAAACTTTGCAATATTGGGAATTATTAATTTTTTCTCTAACTTGTCAGATATTTTTTTGGCTAAGTCAAAATTTTTATCCAAAGAAAACAATGTAACATCATTCATAAAAACCACATCTCTTTTTAAAGTTAAAAAACAACAATAACAATTTAAAATTATACAACTGTTTAAGAATTTTTTAACAAAAAAAGGGCCGCGTTAGCGACCCCTTCATATTTTAATCTTTTTTTATATTATGTCGTTTTTTTGTCTGAAGAAGCATTTTTGTCATGCTTTGAATCCATAATACTCACAATCGACGTTGAAGAGTTAACCTTATCTGGATTAATCACATAAACTCTACCTGTAATAACATCAACCATAACATCGAATCCTTCTTTGCGACCGAATTCATACACAGCATCAGAAAGATCACGGAACAGTCTCTCTTGCATTTGGCTTGCTGCAAGCTTGAACTCTTCTTCATACCCTTTTGCTTTATTTTCAAAATCACGCTTCATTTTAAGAACTTCTGCTTGTGCCTTTTCTTTTGCTGACACTGACAATGTTGATCCTTTTGCTTGGAGATCTTTCACCTTTGCGGCATAAGCCTCTTCCGATTTTTTTAGATCATTAGCAAAACCTTGACGTTTTTGCTCCATGCTTGTAGATGCCTCTTTTCCTGATTTGGATGTACTAAGAACTTCCATAGAACTAAAATAACCAACTTTCACGTAATCATTCGCATTCAAATTATTAACCTCTGCCTTTGCAAAAGTTGAAACCAGTAAAACGAGTGTCAATGGTAATACATTTTTCTTATACATATTTTTTACCTTCTTGATATGGGGTTATATATTTTACAGACAATCTGAACTTCTCGCCCTTTAAATGTACACATTTAAAAAAAATAGTCAATACCTTGAAAAGCCCTTAATTCTAGCGTACATTTTACATATAATTTGTTCATTTTTAACAAAAAATAGGAAATTCATGAGAAAATTAAAGTTGTTCGTTTTGCTCTTTGTTTCCCTAATGGGGCTTTACAGCTCTTTGACGTATTGCATGCAAGAAAACCACGATGGAACACTTAGGATAGAAGAAGGCTATAAATGCCAAGTTGACCCTTTGCTTGTCCAAAACACTAAAGCAAAAGAAAAATTCACACTCAATGGAAACGTAGAAAGAATAAACTCGCTGATCATAAAAGCCGACTACGTTATTTGCTCTGCAGTTGTTTTACTCCACCGTTTTGATGAAGCAACAGGATATCGTACATCAAAAGCAAAAAATTACGTTTACATTTGGGACCTACAAAAAAAATATAGGCTGTGCGGATTGTGCAATTTTTTAAAAAGCAAACTCAACTTGGACCTCAACTATCTGATTGGATTGAACCCTGTGGCAAAAATAGCATGCAACTTTAACGTAGAAAACATCAATTTTATTGAAGACTACCGCCTTGCCGTAACCCAAAGAGGAAACGTTATCTTAAAACCTTCAAAAAAAATGCGTAACCGATTAAAAAAAAGTGACAGAAAAAGAAATTACCAATTGTTGAGAAAACAAGAGGCTATAAATATTACCCCTTAAACCAGCGTTTTGCAATCCATTTTCTTATCTCTTCAATGAAGAATATTGAGGAAGAAACGGCGAATATTAGACCCCATTGAGATGCCGATATTGACTTTGTATCGAATATTCTTTGCATGATTGGATTGTGAAGCACAAAAAACTGCAAGCCCAGAACAACGACTATCGCAAGAAGTAGCCATTTATTTGAGAAAAAGCCCAGCTGGAAGACAGACTTGGTCTCAGAACGGCAATTCCAGGCATTAAACCATTGAAACATCGCCATGGTGACCAACGTCATAGAACGGGCGTGTACAATATCGTGTTGATAATAAACATAAAAAATATAGGTTGACGCAATTCCCATGGGAAGCGCCATATACATCATTTTTGCAAAAAGATTTTTGTCTATTATGCGCGAGCCCTGCGATGAAGGCTTTTTCTTTATTATATCTCTCTCTGGTTTTTCTGTTGCCAAAGCAGTATCTAAAAAACCGTCGGTGATAATATTTAACCATAAAATTTGTGCTGCCGTTATTGGTAGAGGTAGGGATAATACAATAGCAAAAAGAATAACGAGTATTTCACCTATATTTGTCGCAAAAAAATAAAGAACGACACGACGTAACGTATAAAAAACATGCCTGCCATACTCAATTGCATGCACAATATTTGCAAACGAATCGTCAAGTAAAATAATGTCAGCAGCCTGTTTTGCAACTTCAGTCCCTATGCCACCCATCGCAATTCCAATATTTGCCGCCATAAGTGATGGCGCATCATTTATCCCATCGCCCGTCATGGCAACAATTTTACCTTTCTTTTTAAAAGCACTAACAATTCTAAGCTTTTGCTCTGGTGCAACACGAGCAAATACTGTTATGT
>Ga0180433_10002534_pt1 | contig 28060 bp, 26 predicted proteins | sample SS_ome_8_FD_132980 | JGI IMG/M metagenome (GOLD analysis project Ga0180433, IMG submission 132980) | Hypersaline lake sediment archaeal communities from the Salton Sea, California, USA - SS_1_D_1 metaG | ecosystem: Environmental > Aquatic > Non-marine Saline and Alkaline > Hypersaline >... | reverse complement strand
TCCCTCTGGAGACAGGCAAGGTATCCAACTACTCAACCACGGAAGGGGAGAAAGGCTTCGGTAACCGGGATTATGAGGCAACCACTACCCACTCGGTAACACTTTCTATTGACGCAACACGGCTAGCGAGGCCGGGTCGCCTGGTCCGCCCGGTGCCCTACCGGGAGCAGCAAGCGGACGGCTACTTCACCACCAGGTTCACCAGCTTCTGCGGGACGTAGACCGTTCTGACTATCTGCTTGCCTTCCAGGTGGGGCTTGACTCGCTCGCTTTCCATAGCCATACGGTAGGCTTCCTCCTCGCTGATGGAGACGGGCACGGTGAAGCGGTCGCGCAGCTTGCCGTTGACCTGCACCACCAGAGTTACCTCTTGGTCCCGGACCAGCTCCGGGTCCCACTTCGGCCAGGACTGGCTGTGGATGCTGTACTCGTGACCGGTCTGCTCCCACAGCTCCTCGGTGATATGCGGGGCTATGGGTGCCAGCAGCAGCAGCATGATGTCTATTGCCTCGTTCCAGTCGGCCCCTGTAACGCTCCCCGCTTGCTTCACCCTGCCGAGATAGTTGCTGAACTCCATCATCGCGGCAATGGTGGTGTTGAAGCGCAGCTCCTCGATGTCTTCGGTTGCCTTGCGGATAAGCTGGTGGCCCAGTCGCCGCAGCTCGGTGCTGGCCCTCTCGTCACCAGCATCAGCCCCTGGCACGTACTCTTCCAGTACCAGGTTCCAGACACGGTTCAGCCAGCGGCTCGCGCCGCTGATGCCGGTGTCGGACCAGTCACCGCCCTGGTCCCATGGTCCCAGGAACATCAGGTAGATGCGTACTGCGTCTGCGCCGAGAGTGGCCACATAGTCGTCCGGGGTGATGACGTTTCCGCGGGACTTGCTCATCTTCTGGTGCTCGTGGATGATAATTCCCTGGTTGAAGAGCCGGATGAAGGGCTCCCCGAATTTCACCAAACCCATGTCCCGCAGGGCCTTCACGAAGAAGCGCGAGTAGAGCAGGTGCATCACGGCGTGCTCGGCGCCGCCGGTGTAGAGGTCTACCGGCATCCAGTACCTGACCTTTTCGGGATCGAAGGGCCCTTTGTCGTAGTGGGGGCTGCAGTAGCGCAGGAAGTACCAGGAGGAGCACATGAAGGTGTCCATGGTGTCCGTCTCCCGCTTCGCCGGTGCGGAGCACCTGGGGCAGGAGGTATTGACGAACTCCTGGTTGTACTTCAGAGGCGACTCGCCGGTGGGACGGAACTCGGCATCCTCGGGGAGCAGGACGGGCAGGTCCTCCTCGGGCACGGGTACTATCCCGCACTTTTCGCAGTAGACCATGGGGATGGGCGCACCCCAGTAGCGCTGCCGTGATATCAGCCAGTCCCGCAGGCGGTAGCTCACGGTGCGCTTTCCCCAGCCCTTCTCCTCCAGGAAATTGGACACGGCCTCGATACCCTGGGTGCTGGGCAGGCCGTTGAACTGGCCCGAGTTCACCATTGTCCCGGGCCCGGTATATGCCTCCTCCAGCTCCTCTCCCTGCCAGCCTTCAGGGGCGATGACGACGGGAACGGGGATGCCGTACTTGCGGGCGAAAGCGAAGTCCCGCTCGTCATGAGCGGGCACGCCCATGACCGCACCGGTGCCGTAGCTCAGGAGCACGTAGTCGGCAATCCAGATGGGCACCTGCTTGCTGTTGAGGCGGTTGGTCACGTGGGCGCCTGTGAACACGCCGTCCTTCTCTTTCTCGGTAGACAGCCGCTCGATCTCAGTCTGCAAGCGGGACCGGGCAACGTAGGCATTCACCTCGCCCTTCCTGTCCGGAGAGGTAAGCTTCTCCACCAGCGGGTGCTCCGGGGCAAGCACCATGAAGGTCACTCCGAAGGTGGTGTCCGGGCGGGTGGTGAATACCCGTATCTCCTTCTCTTCCACCCCCGGATGGTCAAGTGCAAAGGATATCTCGGTGCCTTCGCTCCTGCCGATCCAGTTCCTCTGCATGGTCTTGATGCGTTCCGGCCAGTCGATGCCTTCGTACCGCATCAGCTCGTCCGCGTACCTGGTGATGCGGAAGAACCATTGCTCGCGGTCCTGGTGGGTGACCACCGACCCGCAGCGCTCGCAGCGCCCGTCGATCACCTGCTCGTTGGCAAGTACGGTCTGACAGCTGGGGCACCAGTTCACCGGGGCCTTCTGCCGGTAGGCGAGGTCGTGCTCGTAGAGCTTGAGGAAGAACCACTGCGTCCACCGGTAGTACTCCGGCACGCAGGTAATGACCTCACGGTTCCAGTCATAGATGGCACCGATGCTGCGCAACTGGCGGCGCATGCTCTCGATGTTGTTCATCGTCCACGTGTAAGGGTGGATACCCCGGCTGATCGCGGCGTTCTCTGCGTTGAGTCCGAAGGCGTCAAACCCCATGGGATGCAGGACGTTATAGCCCTGCATGCGCTTGAAGCGGGCCTGTACGTCCGGGGGGATGTCATTGTACCAGTGTCCAATGTGAAGGTCTCCCGAGGTGTACGGGAACATGGTAAGGGCGTAGTACTTCGGCCGGGGGCTGTCCTCGGTGACCCGGTGGAGCCTGGTGTCAGCCCACCTCTTCTGCCATTTCTTCTCTACCTCGCTGGGTACGTAGCTGGCTGCCATCGCTTCTGCCTGCCTCGTTCGGGATTTCTTGCCTGTGCGGGCCATGAAAAAAGGCCGCCCCGCTGGACGGCCTCACAAGCACGCGCCGGCCCGCGGGTCACGGACTGTCGACGGTAAGTGCGAGCCCTATCAGGTGCCTCTTCACACCAAGTAAAGTAGCACAGTCAGGGCGTGAGTGTCAATCGCTGCCTGTTCGAGGGTTCTGTTCGGTCTTGCTGCATCAGACACCAGAGCCTGCTTCGCTCTGCCTGCAATGACTCGGGCAGACAAAGTAGGGGCGGATGTTACCCTCTTCCACCACGGTTTGCCCGGTGCTGCAGGATACCGCTACAATGGTGGTGCGGCCTATTCCCTTAGGCACCTCAAGCGTGTATTCCCAGATACTAGGACGGAGGGATACGGGCGTGGGGAAGACGCTCGCCGAGAAGATACTGAGTGAGAAGGCCGGTACCGAGGCCCGGGCGGGTGAGATCGTAGTAGCCGGTGTGGACCTGGCTTTCGTGCAGGATACTACCGGGCCCCTGACGGTACGGCAGTTCCGGGAAGCGGGTTTTGCCGGGGTCTTCGAGTCAATGAGGTCGGCGGTGTTCCTGGATCACGCCGCTCCCAGTCCTAGTCGTGAGCTTGCCAATGACCACCTGCTACTGCGGGAGTTCGCGCGGGACTTCGGCTGCCTTCTCTCTGATGTCGGCGCGGGCATTTCCCATCAGGTTGTGGCCGAGTCCCTGGCGCGGCCGGGCGACCTGGTGGTGGGGAGTGACTCGCACACGGTGACCGCGGGAGGCCTCGGGGCCTTTGCCTGCGGCATGGGCTCCACCGATGTGGCTGTCGTTCTCCACCTCGGAAAGTCCTGGTTCCGGGTGCCGGGGAGTATCAGGGTATCGGTAACAGGGCGGTTTGCGCAGGGCGTGTCCGGCAAGGACCTTGTCCTTCAGGTGATCGGTCTGCTCGGGGCGGACGGCGCCACCTACCAGGCACTCGAGTTCGGGGGCGAGGCCATAGAAACGATGAGTATCTCCCAGCGCCTGACCGTGGCCAACATGGCCATCGAGGCAGGGGCCAAGGCTGGCCTCTTTGGCTCGGACGAGCTCACGCGGGAGTACCTGGAAAAGCAGGGAAGAGGCCAGGACTACCGCCCACTTGAGCCGGATGGGGACGCCGCTTACGTACGGGTGGTGGAGGTGGATGCTTCGCGGCTGGAGCCGATGGTTGCCAGGCCGCACACGGTGGACAACGTGGTACCCGCTCGTGAGCTCAGGGGAACGAAAGTCCAGCAGGTGCTTATCGGGACCTGCACCAACGGACGGCTGGAGGACCTGGAGGTGGCCGCACGAATTCTCAAAGGGAGGCAGCGGCATCCCGAAACCAGGCTGCTTGTGCTCCCGGCGTCGCGCCGCGTGCTGGAGGCGGCCTTGGCTGCGGGCCATATCCGGGTATTGCTGGAGGCGGGTGCGGTCATCCTGCCCCCCGGCTGTGGTGCCTGCGTGGGCATACACCAGGGAGTGCTGGGCGACGGCGAGGGCTGCCTCTCAACCGCCAACCGTAACTTCCGCGGGCGCATGGGTAACCCCGAGGCGTTCATATACCTGGGCAGCCCGGCAACCGCCGCTGCCAGCGCGATAGCGGGCGAGATAGCCGACCCCAGGGAGTACTGGTAGGTTTTCCATGGACAGGCATGAGCGAAAGAGCGTGCTGGTCGGCAGGGCACACCGGTTCGGTGACGGCATCTCCACGGACCACATCATACCGGGGCGGTATGCGCACCTGCGGAGCAATCTGCCCGAACTGGCCAAGCACGTCATGGAAGACGCCGATCCCGGCTTCGTGAGCAGGGTCAGGCCGGGCGACTTCATTGTCGGCGGACTCAACTTCGGCCTCGGGTCCAGCCGGGAGCACGCCCCCCTCGTCATCAAGATGGCTGGAGTGAGTGCGGTACTGGCCAGGTCAGTGGCCCGCATATTCTTCCGTAATGCCATCAATCTGGGACTGCCGGTGCTCGTGTGTGACACAGAGGGTATCAGCGATGGGGACGAGCTCCGCGTGGACCTTGGGGCAGGTACAGTAGCTGACCTTACCAGCGGTACGGAGCTGACCTTTGCCCCCCTGCCCGGGGTAATGCTCCGCATATTGGAGGAGGGAGGGCTGCTACCCTATATCGCCCGGCATGGTGACTTCCGGCCGTGACCGGGGAGAGGTTCAGCCGGACGGGAAGGAGACTCGCTCGTGATGTACGACGTGACACTTATTTCCGGTGATGGCGTTGGGCCGGAGGTCGCCGAGGCCACTCGCCGGGTGGTGGAGGCCACCGGCATCGATGTGCGGTGGGAGACGATGGGTGTGGGGGCGGCGGTCCAGGGCAGCGTCGGCACCCCGCTGCCGGAACCTGTGCTGGAGTCCATCCGGAAGAACCGGGTTGCCCTCAAGGGGCCGGTGACCACGCCGGTAGGCTCCGGCTTCCGCAGTGTCAACGTTGCTCTGCGCAAGAGCCTGGGGCTGTATGCCTGCCTGCGACCCTGCAAGACCTATCCGGGTGTGCCCTCCCCCTTCCAGGACGTAGACATCGTGGTGGTCCGGGAGAACATGGAGGACCTCTATAGCGGGATTGAGTTTGAAAGAGGGGCGCCGGATACGGCGAGGCTGATTGACCTGGTCTCAGGGGCAGGGCAGGAGGCCATTCAGCCCGACTCCGGCATCAGCATAAAGGCAATCTCCGAGACGCGCAGCCGGCGAATCGTGCGGTTCGCGTTCCAGTATGCCCGGCGTCACCGGCGCAGAAAGGTCACCGCGGTGCACAAGGCGAACATCATGAAGTTCACCGACGGCCTGTTCCTGGAGGTAGCCCGGCAGGTGGCACGGGAGTACCCGGACATTGAGTTCGAGGACAGGATCGTGGACAACATGGCGATGCAGCTGGTGCAGAAGCCCCACCAGTTCGAGGTCCTGGTGACCCCCAACCTGTACGGGGATATCCTGTCTGACCTTTGTGCTGGCCTGGTGGGCGGGCTCGGCGTGGCGCCGGGCGCCAATTTTGGCGCCGAAGCCGCCGTGTTTGAGGCTACTCACGGGAGCGCCCCGAAGTATGCGGGACTCAACAAGGTGAATCCCATGGCCATGATGCTCTCGGGTGTCATGATGCTGCGTCACCTCGGGGAAGAGGACAGGGCCGACCGGCTGGAGGAGGCCATCGCCGCGGTTATCGCCGAGGGCAAGAGCGTCACCTATGATCTCAAGCCGGGGGCGCCGGGGACGGCGGTGGGCACGTCACAGGTGGCGGACGCCGTCATCAAGAAGCTTGGGCCGCACCGGTAGTCTCGTGGGGAACCCGGTTTACAGTCCCCGCGCAGTGTGACCAGCAAGGCTCTCTGTCCCCGGCGGCGTACCGCCGAGGGGCATCCCTGCCGCTTTCCTACTCCAGGTAGTCCTTCAGTTTGCGGCTGCGGCTGGGGTGGCGGAGCTTCCGCAGGGCCTTGGCTTCGATCTGGCGGATACGCTCACGCGTTACCTGGAACTCCTGCCCCACCTCTTCTAGCGTGCGGCTACGGCCGTCCTCCAGGCCGAATCTGAGCTGAAGGACACGCTGCTCCCGGTGGGTAAGGCTGGAAAGGACCTCGTCGATCTGCTCCTTGAGAAGCTGCTTTGAGGCCGCGTCTACCGGAGGGAGGGCGTTTCGGTCTTCAATGAAGTCGCCCAGGTGGCTGTCTTCTTCCTCGCCCATGGGAAGCTCGAGCGATATCGGAAGCTGGGCAACCTTGACGATCTCCCTGACCTTCTCAGGGGACATACCCATCTTCTCGCCGATCTCCCTGGAGGTAGGTTCACGCCCGTATTCCTGGGCAAGCCGCCGGCTGACTCGGAGCAGCTTGTTGATCGTCTCAATCATGTGCACGGGCACGCGGATGGTTCGCGCCTGGTCGGCGATGGCGCGGGTAATCGCCTGGCGAATCCACCAGGTGGCGTAGGTGCTGAACTTGTAGCCCTTGTGCGGGTCAAACTTTTCGACCGCGCGAATGAGACCGATGTTACCCTCCTGAATGAGGTCCAGCAGGGACATCCCGTGCCCGATGTGCTTCTTGGCCACGCTTACCACCAGGCGCAGGTTGGCCTCGGTGAGGTGGTCCTTGGCCTCCGCTGCTCGCTCCTCGATTTTCTCCAGGTAGTCGCCCAGGTCCTGCTCGTGGGCTCGGACGGCCTCGACAACCGCGGGGTCATCAGCGAGGTCCGCGATATTAGCCAGCGTGGCCTCAGGGTCAATGGCATCCATTACCTGCTGCGGAAGCAGACTGCAATTGACGGAGAGATTGATGACCTTCTGTTCCACCTCTGGCAGGGGAAGGTCCAGTTTGGCGGCAAGCGACTGCACCATCTGGTGGTCGATGATGCCATCGATCTTGCCTCTGAAGTCGGGGTCGCGCACCGAGTCAACGAAGTTCGTAGCGGGGGGTAGACCGAGTACCTCGCGGAGTTGGGCAAACAGGTCTGAACTCCGGCCGAGTTCAGCGGCCATCCTCAGGAGTATCTCGGTCGCCGAGGCGGACCTGCCCTCGGTGCGGAGCTGGTGCCGGACTTCGTCGATACGTTTGCCTTCCTCAATTCGACGGGCGAGGGTCTTCTCGTCATCGGCGTTCAGGAGGGGTACCTTGCCGATCTCGTGAAGGTAGAGCCTAACGGGATCGTCTCCAACCTCCTGGTCTTCCAGGGCTTCCAGGTGAGAATCCGCCTCCAGGTCAGCAGGAGTCTCCGCCTCTACCGTGACCCCCTGGACAGTGGATTCATCTTCCTGTTCGTTCTTGCCGTTGTTGGAGAACCCCGTGGCACTAGCGAACTCTTCTGGGTTCATCTCTCCCGCTCCTGCCTGATCGGGCTTTCTGGGTGAAGACCTCTCTCAGCTGGGCATTCCTCTGCAAAGCTTCCTCTTCCAGGGTGGCAAGTGCATCGCTGTCTCCGTTCTCCTCGCCGGTGCGTGAGAGCGCGGCAGCCTCTCTGGATTTGAGGTCCCGTAGGTATTCCTCCCGGAGCCTGAGAACGTAGGCAGGCAACCGTCTGTCAAGATTGCTGGCGAGCAGCGGCCTGGAAGCCAGGCCGTCCACATGCTCCCACATTGCCGGATCGAGCCTCTCCTTGAGCGCCTCCAGGTCAGGAGAGTCCTTCCAGGCAGCAAATATCTCCCGGTTCTGGCTATTCTGGAAATAGTCCGGCAAAAGGTCTTGTGTCCCGTCCTTAAGCTCGGGGTGCTGGAGAAGCAGGCTAAGACATTCCTCTTCAATCCTGGCGGAACTGTAGAGCGTGGCTGCGGTGGACCTCTCCACGCGCTCTCTGGCGCCCTGTGCGGGTCTGGAAGCCGCCAGCTGCTCCTTGAGGGCTGCTTCTATTGTATTATACCTGATTCCTGTTCGGGTTTCCAGTTTCCTGAGGTAGTGGTCGCGCCGAAGAGCATCCCTCATCCTGGCAAGGACAGGCAGGAACTCGCGAATGAGCTGGACCTGGTCTCGCGCGGCGGTCAGGTCAAGGCTGGCGGCGCTCATTTCCAGGGCGAAGTCCAGTACCGGCACGGCATCATCAACCAGGCGCTGCCAGGCGGAGGGGTCTTCACGGATAACGTCATCAGGGTCACGGTCGGCGGGGAGGACTATCACGCGCACCTCGGCATTGAGGGCGTTCTCATAGTCAACGCAGCGCAGCATGGCCTCCCGGCCGGCAGCGTCGGCATCCAGGGCCAGGTAGATGTTGCGGGTTAGTTTGCGAAGGACGTTGAGTTGCCTCTCGTTCAGCTTCTGCGAACGTTCAGCCCCAGCTCTTCTGGCCTCCCTTTCCTCTGGTTCATTGAACGTGCGCCAGCGGTCGTTGTCCTTTTCCAAGTACGTGACAGATGTCCCCATGGAGGCGACCACGTTGGTGAAGCCGTTCTGGTGGGCGGTGATGACGTCCATGTACCCCTCCACGATCACGGCCCGATCCTGCTTCCTTATCGCCGGCGCCGCCAGGTCCACGGCGTAGAGGGTACCGCTTTTGTCGAACACCAGCGTCTGCGGCGAGTTGGTGTACTTGGGCAGGGAGTCGTCAAGCGCCCTTGCCCCGAAGCCGGTGGTCCGGCCGCGGGGATCATGAATGGGGAACATGAGGCGGTCATGGAAGCGGTCACGCGTACGGCCGTCGCCCGTTTCCGCCAGCAGGCCGGCATCCAGCAGCTCCTGCTCAGTGTAGCCCCTTTCGCCAAGATGCCGCTTGAGCGCTTCCCAGCTATTGGGAGCGTAGCCGAGCTTGAACGCGGACACGGTCTGCGGAGTGAGCCCTCTGCACTGGAGATAGTCCCTTGCACGGGCGGCGTCGGGGGATTTCAGCAACTGGTCCCGGAAGTAGTCCGCGGCGGCTTCATTGACCTGGTGCAGCTTCTCTCTCTCGTCCTTCCTGGGGTCAGGCCGGGTCCGGTCAGGAACGGTGACACCGGCCTCCTGGGCAAGGAGCCGGAGCGCCTCGCCGAAGTCAATGCCCTGCTGTTTCATGACGAACGAGAAGACGTCTCCGCCAGTGTTGCAGGCGCCGAAGCAGTGCCAGCTCTGGCGCTCCGGGAAGACGTAGAAGGAGGGCGCCTTCTCAGTGTGAAACGGGCAGAGCGCGCGAAAGTTCCGACCGGCCTTCTTCAGGGCTACGTGGCGGCCGATTACCTCGACTATGTCCGTCTTCTGCTTGACCTCGTCAACTACGCTCATGGGTGATTCCCGTCATGTATGCTGGGCGGCGTCCCGGCCCGTGCGGTCGGGAGGGGGCGGTTCGCCCGCCCGTAAGAGCACGATGACGCAGGTTGCCTGCGGGGCATGGTAGACAGTCCCACCCGCCTGCCGGCGGGGTGTGAGTTTGTGCGTGGGAGTCGTCCTGCTGTGCTCATAGTACCCCCCGGCTTTCGTCTCCCCCGTGGGGGTACCGGTTATAAGAACAGGATTATACAACCGCTGCGCCGCCGCTGCAAATCAGGCTTCGGGAGGAGGCAGTCCACTCACTCAGGCTGAACGGAGGACAGTGGTCCGTGATGAGCAGGGCGGCGTAGGCCGCTAGCGTGATGGACCGGCGGAATACGCCGACTACGAAGTCGAAGAGACCCCTGGTATACTCGCGGGTGAAGGGAATGGCGAAGACACGCGGCAGAGCGCAGAGCCGGTTCACGGGGCTGTCCGGGTAGTCGATCGACATGCTGACAGGGTATTCGTCCGGATTCGTGGTCATGGCTGTTTTCCCCCGATCCCTTCGTCGTGCAGTGGCCTGCGGCCTAATGGCCCGATCAGCCGGGGGGCGGCCAGGCGCCGGCTGCCGAAGCGCCTGCCGGCACGGCGGCTTCGTGACGGCGCGGCCTCCTTCAATCAAGCGGGAACCTTGACTGGGTGACTTTCTCGTCCAGAAGGGACAGCTCCTCGGCTATACGAAGGGCGTACCGGTCGGTCATGCCGGCGATGTAGTCCACTACCCCGCGCTCGCGGTCTTCAACGGGAAGGCGGTAGTCCCGGGGGAGCTTCTCTTCATGCCTGCTGAGGTAATCGTACAGCCGCCGGAGCACTTCACGGGCGCGGACTGACTCCTGCCCGGCGGACTGCACGTCGTAGACGCGCTCAAATAGGAAGTCCCGCAGGGTGCTGGTAGCCTCGAGGATGACGCTGCTCATGCCTATCGTAGCGTCGTCCGTACCACCCCGGGCGGACCAGGAGAAGTCTATGATGTCGGTGACCATGGCGTTGATGCGGGCCGAGCGCGAAAGGCCCAGGACCCGGATAGCCGAGAGGGGCAGGTCTCCCTCAGTGAGAACGCCCGCACGGATGGCATCGTCAGTGTCGTGGTTGACGTATGCGACGATGTCGGCCAGCCGGCAGACCTTCCCTTCCAGGGTGTCAGCGGTCTTCCAGTCGCCTCCCAGTAAGCTTGCCCTCGTCTTGGAGTGCTTCAGGATGCCGTCCCGGACCTCCAGGGTGAGATTGAGTCCCTGGCCCTTATTCTCCAGACTGTCGACCACGCGCAGTGATTGCTCGTTGTGGTGGAATCCACCCGGATACAGCTGGTTGAGTACCTCTTCTCCGATATGCCCGAAGGGAGTGTGTCCCAGGTCGTGCCCGAGGCTGATTGCCTCGACGAGGTCCTCGTTGAGGTTGAGGGCGCGGGCAATCGTGCGGGCTATCTGGGATACCTCCAGGGTGTGGGTTAGGCGGGTAACGTAGTGGTCGCCCAGGGGCGCGATGAAGACCTGGGTCTTGTGCTTGAGACGGCGGAAGCTGTTGCAGTGGAGGATGCGGTCCCGGTCCCGCTGAAAGGCGGTGCGAATGGGACACGGCTCCTCCTCCCGCAGCCTTCCCCGCGAGAGACTGCTCTGCTGAGCATAGGGGGAGAGGCTCTGCTCCCGCGCCTCGGTAAGACGGCGGACTTCGGGCCGGGGACTCACTACCTCTGTAATCGCGCTTCCACTTCGGCGATTATCTCCCTGGTGCGGTCTATCATATCGGGGCTCACAGACACCGAGGTGATGCCCCATTCCACCAGCTTCTCGGTGAGCTCGGGATAGACCGAGGGTGCCTGTCCGCAGATGGAGGAGGTGACCCCCATGCTGCTGGCGACCTTGACCGCCCTCTCCAGTGAAAGCATCACGGCTTCATCGCGCTCGTCAAAGGTATCGGCCAGTTTATCGCTGTCACGGTCCACTCCCAGCGTCAGCTGGGTGAGGTCGTTGGAGCCGATGGATATGCCGTCAATGCCCACCGCCAAGAACTTCTCCAGGAGGATAATGTTGGAGGGTACCTCCACCATCATCCATATCTTGAAGTCCTCCGAGCGTCTCAGTCCTTCCTCTTCCATTATCCTGATGGTCTGGCTGAGCTCATTGACGGTGCGCACGAAGGGGATCATGACCCAGAGGTTGTTGTACTGCTCGCGCACCTTCTTTATGGCGGCGAGCTCCAGCTTGAAGGTCTCGGTGTCGGTGACATAGCGCGAGGCCCCGCGGTACCCGAGCATGGGATTTTCCTCGTACTGTTCGTACTGCTCGCCTCCTTTGAGCGCGCGGTACTCGTTTGTCTTGAAATCGTTGGTGCGGTACACCACCCGGCGGGGATGGAAGGCCTTTGCAAAGGCGATCAGGCCCTCGGCGAGCTTGTCCACGAACTCCTGGCCCCGGCCCTGGCTAATCATGTAGCTGGGGTGCTCGCCGATCTGGGCCACCATGAACTCGGCGCGCAGCAGGCCGACACCATCCACGTGGCGCGCGGCCACCCGGTCGGCGAGCTCCGGCTGGGCCAGATTGACCAGCAGGGTGGTCTTGGTCTCGATGTTCTCCAGGGCCTTGCGCTCTTCTTCAACCTTGAACTCTATCTTACCGTCATAGACCTTGCCGGCGGAGCCGTTGACGGTTACGATCTGACCATCCTTGAGTGTGGCCATGGCCTTCTCGGTGCCCACCACGCACGGAATCCCCAGCTCTCGGCTGACAATCGCCGCGTGGGCGGTCCTGCCGCCTCGGTCGGTCACAATGGCCACCGCTCTCTTCATTGCGGGTACGAAGTCCGGTGTGGTCATCTCGGCGACGAGAATGTCACCCTCCATGACCTTGTCGATCCGGTCGGGGTCGGGCACCAGCTTCACGGGTCCGGAGGCCACTCCCGGGCTGGCTGGGGACCCTGATAGTATCGCCTCCGCTTCTATCTCGGGCCCGGCAACCATCTCCCGGATGGTAGTCACGGGCCGGGTCTGGACGACCAAGAGCTTGCCACCCTCCTTCGCCCACTCGATGTCCTGGGGAAACTGATAGTGCTCCTCAAGGCGCTTGCCTATCTCGGCAAGAAGCAGTATGTCCTCGTCACTGATCTTCTGCTGCGCCTGCTCGGCGGGGGTTAGCGGTATCTTCACGTTGGGCTCGCCGGCCGTGGACCCGTCCCCCTTTATCAGCTTCCACTCCTGGGCCTTGATCTCCTTGTGTTCTATCTTGAGGTCATCCTTCCTGACGACATAGTGGTCCGGGGTGACATCCCCGGAGACGATCGTCTCGCCGAGGCCGAAGACAGCCTCGATGGTGATCTTGCTGCGGTCACTGGTGGTGGGCTCGATGGTGAACATGACGCCGGAGGCGTCTGACTGTACCATGCGCTGGACGGGCACAGCGATGCCTACCTTGAAATGGTCAAAGCCGTTCTCAACGCGGTAGAAGATCGCCCTGGGGGTGAAGAGAGAGGCCCAGCACTTCTGCACCGCGGTCACTACGTCGTCCTCGCCGGTGACGTTGAGAAAGGTGGCCTGCTGTCCGGCGAAGGACGCTTCGGGAAGGTCTTCGGCGGTTGCCGAGGAGCGCGCGGCGACATAGCCTTCACCTAGCTTCCGATACGACTGCCTGATGGACTCGGCCAGATGGGCGGGCATCTTGGCGCCGGTGATAAGCTCCTGGACCCTGGCGGCGATCTCCTGGAGCTGCCGGCTGTTGTTGGCGTCCAACGGCTCCAGCAACGTGCGGAGGCGGTCAGTCAGGTTGGTCTCTTCAAGGAAGTCGAAGTAGGCGTCAGCGGTGACAATGAAACCGGATGGCACCGGTATGCCGGCATTGGTCATTTCTCCCAGGTTGGCCCCCTTTCCGCCGACCAGGGCTATGTCATTTCTGGTGACCTCGTCGAACCATACGATGTCTTTGTGGCCTTGGCTCATTGCTGCTCTCCTTGGCGGTTACGGTGTGATTCCCTCATAACCCATGGCGCTGTCTACCGGTGATGGCCGATTACCATCGGGTATTATACCATGCGCCACTATTGACGAGTATTATACCACGCGCCATCATTGAGGGGGCAAGCAAGCAGCATAGAGGCGCTATTTGCCTCTGGTTGTCCATCAGAGTCACCGTGAGCAGAGCGAAGTAATACCTGGCACCAATGAGACTACCATGCCCGCTTGAGGCAGGCTCGTGATAGTATCTGCCGTCTGATGTGAACAGAACGGAACCAGCACAGGCGGCCTCAACTCTCTATCCGCGGATGGCGCTGGCCCGGTTTCCACAAGCAGGAGCCTCCATGTGCGCCGCGGCTATGGACAGGACAGGAGGGGCTGAGGTCAGCCCGGTCGCGTCCACGGTCGGGTAGATGATCTGCCGCCGGGGCCATTTGACACTGCTCTCCGCCGCGAAGTAGAATGGGGGCGTGTCCGTGTGGAGAGGGGAGGTCCGCCATGATAGAGATGGTTGTTGACAGCATCAGGGTGAGCCTCATGAACTACCAGCGGGTGGTCATGCTCAAGGAGAGACAGAGCGACCGCTATCTGCCTATCTGGATCGGGCCCGCCGAGGCAGATGCAATTGCGGTCAGGCTTCAGGGAGTGAGCGTAAGCCGGCCACTGACGCATGACCTGTTGCGCTCGGTTGTGGAGGCCTTGGGCGCACGGGTGAACTCAATTGTGGTTACCGACCTCAGACAGGACGTCTTCTTTGCCAAGATAGTACTCAATCTGGACGGCGGGCAAATGGAGGTGGACTCCCGTCCCAGTGATGCCATTGCCCTGGCAGTGAGGGTGGAGGCACCCATCTACGCCGAGGAAGTAGTAATGGACAAGGCGGGTATCATACTGGACAAGGAGACAGGTAAGCCGCTTGGTGAAGCCAGCGCGGAAGGCAAGGGTGCGGGTAAGCCGGTGAGCGAAGAGGAGAGGCAGAGGATGTCCGCCTTCTATGATTTCATCAACAGCCTTGACATGGAGGACTTCGGCAAGCGGCAGTCCTGAACCAGACTGCAGGTATGCCCGGAGGAATATAGCCCCGCAACTCCCGGTTGCGGGGCTATTATTGTGCCCAGGACGGGAAGGGGGGTACCGCTCCAGGCCAGTGGAAAGGGGCCTTTCCTTTGATATCGGCGACCACGGTGATCGCGGTGACAATGGAAAGCATCCAGCGCAGAAAAAACCACAGGGAGCCGGGTTTGACTTGGCGGGGGAGGATTTGCTATGCTGCGTTGCGGTATGGAAAGGCGACTGGCGGCACTGGGGCTGTTGGGCGTGGGCTTCTTTGTCGCTGGTTCCATCATACTCGGCGTTGTCGGCGGACGCTGGCTGGATACCCGGTTCGATAGCGAACCCCTGTGGTTGATCGTTGGTCTGGTCCTGGGAATTGTGGTGGCCTTCTATGGCGTTTACGCCATGCTCCGGCCCTTCCTGGATGGCAAGCGGAATAAGGGGAATAGCTAGTGTCTAGAAAAGGCTGTCTGGGTTGCTCTCTTCCGGTCCTGGTCATAATCATAGTCATTGTCCTTGCGGTAGGTGTCATCAGTCTTCTCAGCGGGGCACTGGGCAAGGCACTGGTAGGAGACGTGGGTCTTCCCGAGCTATTCACGGTTGACCCTCCCCACGTACAGCTGCCCGCGGAAGTGATCGTGCATGACGCCATCGGCGGTTTTGACATCACTAACACCCTGATTGCCTCCTGGATAACGATAGTGCTCCTGGCCGGATTCGCCTGGGCGGTCACGCACCGGATAAGGGTCATCCCTTCGCGTCTGCAGGGGCTGCTGGAATCCGCCCTGGAGTGGCTCCTGAACCTCTGCAACGACGTTGCCGGGGAGAAGTACGGAAGACGCATCTTCCCGGTGATAACCACCATTTTTCTGTTCGTTATCATGAACTCGTGGTTGAGCCTGATTCCCGGCTTCGGCTCGGTTACCTATGCAACCGTGGAGCACGGGGAGGCGCATGTCGTGCCGCTACTGCGAGGTGCGAACACAGATATCAACTTCACCCTGGCGCTGGCGATCATCTCTTTCGTGTTCGTGGAGTACCTGGGCATCAGCCAGGGCGGCGGCCTGAGGTACTTCGCCAAGTTCATTAATGTTCGGCGGTTCGGGCAGGCACTGGGCCAGCTTGTGCGGGGCAAGGTGAAGAGCGGCCTGGGGGGCCTGTTCATGGGTGGGGTGGACATGTTCGTGGGCATGCTGGAAGGTATAAGCGAGATGATTCGTGTTGTCAGCTTTACCTTCCGTCTCTTCGGCAACATGCTCGGCGGCGAGATACTGATACTGATGATGCTGTTCCTGATGCCCTGGCTGCTGGCGGTGCCGTTCTACGGACTGGAGCTGCTGGTGGGTGCCATCCAGGCGCTCATCTTCGGCGGGCTCACGCTGGTGTTTGCCACCATGGCGGTTATGACACACGAGGAACACGAGGAGACCCACTAGGATGTCACCGCGGAGACGCGGACATGGCTTGACCTGAAGGGAGGACACGAAGCATGGAAGGTATCACTGCGGAGACCATGAGGCTTCTGGCGGCGGGAATCGCGATGGGCCTGGGAGCGATAGGGCCGGGAATCGGCATCGGAATACTGGGCTCGGGAGCGATGCAGGCTCTGGGGAGAAACCCCGAAGCCCGTGGACCAATCATGACCAACATGATTCTCGCTATCGCCATGGCGGAAGCAGTCGCCATCTATGCCCTGGTGGTGTCGGTTGTCCTCATATTCGTGGCATAGCCTGGGCAGCGAGGAGGGGTTATCGTGGAAGGACTCGGTATCAACTGGTCGACCCTGCTGGCGCAGATAATCAACTTCCTGCTCCTTTTCGGGCTGCTGTACTTCTTTGCCTACAAGCCGGTTCTGAGGATGTTTGACGAGCGCTCGCGGCGGATAAAGGAGAGCGTGGAGCAGGCGGACCAGGTACGGGAAGAAGCGGCCAGGGCCGAGGAAGAGAACCGCAAGAAGCTGGAGGCGGCTGCCAGGGAGGGGCAGGAGGCGATTTCCCGGGCGATGCGGGCCGGAGACGAGGCCCGGCAGCGGGCCGAGCAGGAGGCGAAGGTAGAAGCGGGCGCGCTTCTGGCCCGGGCGAGACAGGAGATACAGCGAGAGCGGGACGAGGCCCTCAACCAGCTGCGGCAGGAGTTCGCAGACCTGGCGATTGTGGCGGCGGAGAAGGTAATCGAGAAGTCCCTGGACAAGGAAGCCCACCGGGAGCTCATAGACAAAGTCCTGGAGGAGAGCGGCACCCTCAAGCGGGAGTAGCCGTTTGCATACGAGGAGACAGGGATGGCCGACAGCGTTTACGCGAGACGCTATGCACAGGCACTCTTCCGGATGGCGCAGGAAAACCGGGAAATCAACCGCTGGCAGGCTGGCCTGAGGAAGACCGCCAGCATATGCCGGGATGAGGCCCTGTTCTCGGTACTGGCTGATCGTGACGTGCCCTTCGAGGAGAAGGAGCGCCTGCTCACCGAGCGGCTCGGGGAAGTGCCCCCGATGCTTCTGAAACTGGTGTCCATGCTGGTGGTCAAGGGGCGTCTGGGCCTCATCGAGTATATATCAGACGAGTACCAGCAGCTACTGGACAGCTATCACGGTGTTGAGGGTGCCCAGGTTGCCGAGGTGGTCACTGCGGTGCCCCTTGACGACGAGGACAGGCTGAAGATAGGCAGGCGCATCACCGAGATAACGGGGAAGCCGGTGGTGCTCAAGCCGAAGGTGGACCCCGGGGTAATCGGCGGCATTGTCATCCGCGTGGGGGACAGGCTTGTGGATGGTAGTGTCCGCAGTAAGCTGACGGCACTGAGGAAGGAGCTGAGCGGGGCGGGCAGGTGAAGGCTGGCATTTTCTGCGCCTCGAGGACCGGCCCAAAGGACGCGGGCGTTCTTCGATGGAGTGACGGGAGGTAGCTGAGATGGCTACGAGAGGTCGGGACATTGCTTCCGCCATCAGGCAGGAGATAGAGCGTTTCGGCGCCACCCTGACTATGGTGGATGTCGGTGCCGTGGTTGAGATCGGGGACGGGATTGCCCGCGTGCACGGCCTGGCGGCAGCCAGGTACAACGAGCTGCTTGAGTTCCCGGGCGGTGTTATGGGCATCGCCATGAACCTGGAGGAAGACAGCGTCTCGGCGATTATTGTCGGTGACTATACCAACATCAAAGAAGGGGACGAGGTGCGACGCACCAGCCGTATCGCCGAGACACCGGTGGGCGACGCCCTCATCGGGCGGGTGGTTGACCCCCTCGGACGGCCCCTGGACGGGAAGGGGCCGGTAAGGTCAGAGCGGACCAGGCCGCTGGAGCGGGTCGCCCCCAATGTCACTGCCCGCAAACCGGTTGACACCCCCGTACAGACCGGCATCAAGGCGATAGACAGCATGATTCCGCTGGGCCGGGGACAGAGAGAGCTCATCATCGGGGATCGGTCGACGGGGAAGACGGCCATTGCCCTGGATACCATCATAAACCAGAAGGGCGGAGACCTTGCCTGCATCTACGTGGCTATCGGCCAGAAGACCTCCAAGGTGGCACGGGTGGCAGCCACCCTGGAGGAATACGGAGCGATGGAGCACACGACCATCGTTGCGGCCAATGCCTCGGACTCGGTCGCCCTGCAGTATCTTGCACCTTATGCCGGCTGTGCCCTGGGCGAGGAGCTAATGGAGCAGGGGAGAGACGCCCTGGTTATATATGATGACCTCACCAAGCACGCGTGGGCCTACCGGCAGCTCTCTCTGCTGCTGCGGCGCCCGCCGGGCCGGGAGGCTTACCCGGGAGACGTATTCTACCTGCACAGCCGGCTGCTGGAGCGGGCGGCCAAATACTCGGATGAGTATGGGGGCGGTTCCCTGACGGCGCTGCCGATAATCGAGACCCAGGCCGGTGACGTGTCTGCCTATATCCCGACTAACGTCATCTCAATCACCGATGGCCAGATATACCTGGAGACGGATCTGTTCAATGCCGGCACCCGGCCCGCTCTGAACGTGGGCATATCGGTATCCCGGGTGGGGAGCAAGGCACAGACCGCGGCCATGAAGCGGGTGGCGGGCCGGCTGAGACTCGAGCTTGCCCAGTACCGGGAGCTGTCTGCCTTCGCCCAGTTCGGCACGGCGGAGCTGGACCGCGCAACCAGGGAGCAGCTCGAGCGCGGACAGCGGCTGTCCGAAATCCTCAAGCAAGGCCAGTACGTCCCCATGCGGGTGGAGAAGCAGGTTATGATCCTGTACGCTGCCGTGAATGGCTATGTCGATGATGTGCCGGTGGACCGGGTGGCTGAGTTTGAGGCGGATCTTCACCGCTTTATGGAGTCGAGTCATGCCGAGGTCGGCTCTGCGATAGCACGGGAGAAGGCAATAAGTGCTGAGACGGAGGAGCTGCTCAAGGCTGCCATTCAGGAGTTCAAGCAGACCCGCTTCCACGGATAGGTTGTCCGCACCCCCTGTGGCGGCCGACCGGAGCGAGAAACGGTAGACCATGCCGAACATACGCCTGATTCGCCGGCGAATACGTGGCGTCCAGAGCACAGCCAAGATCACGCGCGCGATGGAGATGATCGCCACCTCCAAGATGCGGCGTGCCCAGGAAGCCGGCGTTGCCGGGCGGCCATACGAAGAGAAGATACGGCAGGTGCTATCGGCGCTGGCCGCCCTGCCGGAGGCGGGAGCACCTCATCCGCTCCTGCAGCGAAGGCCGGTGAAACGGATAGAGGTGGTGCACATCACGCCCGACCGCGGTCTCTGTGGCGGCCTCAATGCTAACATCAACCGCAGGGCAGCGCGCTTCCTGGTGGACCAGTCAGTACCGGCGGCGGTGGTTACCGTGGGACGGAAAGGAAATGATTTCATGCGGAGAATCGGCAGGGACATCCGGGCCGAGTTTGCGCGGATTGGGGACCGTCCCAGCCTTATGGATACCCTGCCAATCTCGCGAGTGGTTATTGATGACTATACCAGCGGGTTTGCGGATGCAGTCTACATGGTCTACGCCCGGTTCGTTACCACCATGACCCAGACCCCGGTGCTGGAGCAGTTGCTGCCGGTGGAGCCGGCTGAGCTCCCTGCTATGCAGAACGTGGAGTACATCTACGAGCCGGACCCGGACGCGGTATTGGGAGGACTGCTTCCGCGCTTCGTAGAGATGGAAGTGTACCATGCCGTGCTGGAATCGATCGCGAGCGAGCAGTCCGCGCGCATGGTGGCCATGCGGGACGCCACTGAGAATGCCAACGAGCTCATTCAGGACCTGACCCTGATGTATAACAAGGCGCGCCAGGAGATGATAACCACCGAGCTGCTTGACATAAGCGGCGGGGCAGCGGCGCTGAGGTAGGCCGCAACTAGCTGCTGGATCCCAGGACGTGAAGCAATACCGGAGGAAGCAATGGCCAGAGGTAGAGTAGCCCAGGTTATCGGGACGGTGGTAGACATCGAGTTTCCACCCGAAGAGCTGCCCGAGCTCTTCAGCGCGGTGGAGATAGCCACCGACGTCGGTACGATAGTCCTCGAGGTACAGGAGCATATCGGCAACAACTGGGTGAGATGCCTGTCCCTGGCTCCTACCGACGGCCTGGCTCGGGGTACCGAGGCGATCGACACCGGAGCGCCGATTGCCGTACCGGTAGGCAGAGGTACGCTCGGACGCCTCTTTGACGTCAATGGCAGGGCAATTGACGAGCTCGGCGGGGTCAAGGCGGAGGAGAACTGGCCGATACACCGCCAGCCGCCCGCTTTCGAAGAGCAGGAAACGACCCCTCAGCTTCTGGAGACCGGTCTCAAGGTCATTGACCTGATCACACCCTTCACCAAGGGGGGCAAGGTAGGAGCCTACGGTGGCGCGGGCGTGGGCAAGACAGTGGTCATCCAGGAGCTCATCCGCAATATCGCCACCGAGCACGGCGGCTTCTCGGTATTCGCGGGAGTGGGAGAGCGTTCCCGTGAGGGTAACGACCTGTGGAACGAGATGAAGGAGTCCGGGGTCATTGACAAGACGGTGATGGTCTTCGGCCAGATGAACGAGCCGCCCGCCGTGCGGTTGCGCATCGGCCTGACCGGCCTGACCATGGCGGAGTACTTCCGGGACGTGGAGGGGCAGGACGTGCTCCTCTTCATCGACAACATCTACCGCTATACCCTGGCGGGCATGGAGGTATCGGCGCTGCTGGGGCGAATGCCTTCCGCGGTGGGGTACCAGCCCACCCTGGCGACCGAGATGGGTGAGCTCCAGGAGAGGATTACCTCCACCAAGCGGGGCTCAATCACCTCCTTCCAGGCCATCTACGTTCCCGCGGATGACTACACCGACCCGGGGGTGGTAACCAGCTTCGGGCACCTGGATGCGGTCATTGCCCTGGACCGGGCAATATCCGAGCAGGCCCTGTTTCCGGCGGTGAACCCGCTCACCTCTACGTCACGCATTCTCGACCCGGCGATTGTGGGGGAAGAGCACTACCGCGTGGCCCGAGAGGTGCAGAGGGTTCTCCAGCGATACCAGGACCTGCAGGACGTGATCGCCATCCTGGGTATCGAGGAGCTAAGCGACGAGGACAAGCTCATCGTGGCCAGGGCCCGAAAGATGCAGCGGTTCCTGTCGCAGCCGATGTTCGTCGCCGAGGTCTTCACCGGCCGCGAGGGAAAGTACGTGACCCGTGAGGATACGGTGCGGGGTTTCAAGGAGATCCTGGAGGGGCAGCATGATACTGTCCCCGAGCAGGCCTTCTATATGATGGGTACGATAGATGATGTCCTGGCCGAAGCCGAGAGGCTGGGGGAAGGTGGCTAGTGGCGGGCATCAGGCTTGACATCGTTACTGCTGAGCGCCTGGTCTTTTCGCAAGACGTGGATGTGGTGGTGGCTCCGGGTGTCGATGGGGAGATGGCGATCCTGCCCCGGCATGCTCCCCTGATGACAATGCTGCAACCCGGTGAGCTGCTGGTGCGACAGGAGAACGCCGAGTTCTCCCTGGTGGTAACTGGTGGCTTCCTTGAGGTCAGACCGGACCGGGTAACCGTCCTGGCGGACGCGGCGGAGCGGGCCGAGGAGATAGACATTGCCCGGGCTGAAGAAGCGAGACGCCGCGCCCGGGAGCGGCTGGAGCGGGGGCTGACAGACACCGATACCGTGCGCGCCGAGGCAGCCCTGCGTCGTTCCCTAATCAGGCTTCGGGTAGCGGAGAAACGCCGGCGGCGCAGGATAGAGACCTAGTCGGGCTTTCCGGTCACCGCTGGCTTGCCACAGAAGGCGGCAGCGGATGAGAGGCCCGTACCATCTCTTCTACTCAATGGCATACAGCTTGCCATCGTGAGAGCTTACGTAGATGACGCCGTCCACGAGGGCGGGTGAGGAAGTTATCATGCCTCCCGTGGGGAAGTCCCACAGCTTCTCACCGTCGGCCGCGTCCACGGCGTAGAGACGGCCGTCCTCACTGCCGATGTAGAGCGTGTCCCCCCCCAGTGCTGGAGAGGACCTGAGCAGCCCCCCGGCGGTGAAGGTCCAGGTGCGCTTCCTGGTCTCGATGTCGACCGCGTGCAGCCTGCTGTCCAGGGCAGTGTAGACAGTAGTGTCAGCAACGACCGGGGATGAAGTGGACGACCTGCCCAGCCCCAGGGTCATGCTCCACATCACTCCTGACACGGGGGGTGGTACCGGGGCCAGGCGGAAGGCGTAGAACTGCAGCCACCATCCCCGCAGGTCGTGCTCGCCGGGCCAGTTCCTGGCCTTGCCGTCGATAGCCCACAGGTTGCTGCGGCTGTTGAAGTAGACCACCCCGTCCCTGACTGCCGGGGAACAGGGAATCTCGCGGGCATGTACCTTCATCCTGAACCTGCCGTTGTCAGCCTGAAGGGCGTACATGAAGTTGTCCATGGAGCCGACGTAGAGGATGCCGTCAACTATGACCGGCGACGATGCCACGAAGCTGCCGGTCTGGTACTCCCAGAGCTTGCGTCCGGTCCGGGCGTCCAGGCAGTAGACAGAGTAGTCGTCCGAGCCGCAGAAGACCATCCCGTCGGCGACGGCCGGAGAGGATTTCACCGGGAACTTGGTGTAGAAAGTCCACACCTCCTTGCCGGTGTCAGCGTCGAGGGCGTATATGTTGCCGTCGTTGCTGCCGAAGTAGACCATGCCATCGGCGACCGCGGGGGAGGAGTCGATCCAGGTCCTGGCGGTGTATCTCCAGCGCTCCTGTCCGGTCTCGGCGTCGAGCGCGTAGAGGTTGAAGTCGCGCGACCCGAAGTAGACGGTACCGTCAACCACGGTGGGCGACGAGTGTACCTCGGCGCTGGTGGTGAAGGCCCATTTGAGCTTGCCCTCGGGGCCGGGGCTGTCCGGGTTGATACTGCCGGTCCGCGCGATATCGTGGCGGAACATGGCCCACTCGCCTGGGTCGGAGCTGGAGTTGAGGGTAGCCGTGGGTGGCAGAATGGCATCGGTGAAGCTGTATATGGCCCCGAAGACAGCCGCTGCCAGCAGTAGCGGAGCGAGCACGCTGACGGAGACAACCTTGGCCAGCCGGCGACGGCGCTCAAGGGTCCGGTTTCGCTCCATAACCGCGGGGAGGTCTTTGGCACTCACGGGCTGTACCGAGTAGAGAGACGCTCCCCAGCAATGGAGGCAATGGGGTGTCCCGGCGGGGTTGGGCAGCTTGCACACCGGGCAAATCAGCCAGTACTCTGGTTCCCGCTCTGGGGTGCGGGGGGAGGATTCCATTGCTCACCTCAGCCTGTGGCTGCCTATCATCAAGAAGGCGCCGCCATCTAGCGGCGCCATGCGACACCTGCTATTCCCAGTGACTGCATCCCTCAAGACCGAGGGTGGCTCACTGGTGGCAAGCAAACACCCGAATGTACATATGGATGAGGTGGCTGAGACCAACGTGGGGGTACGGCCTGCGGTCTTATATTATCTCAAGGGTGGCTCTCGTACCAGCCTTAGCAGCTTTCACCCTGATCAGGGTGCGCATGGCTTCGGCGATGCGTCCTTGCTTGCCGATGACCCGTCCCTTGTCATCATCGGCGACCTGGAGCTTGAGTATTATCCCCTGCTCGTCCTCTTCCTCGGTGACTTGGACCTCGTCGGGCGCATTGACGATCGACTTGGCGATGTATTCTACTAGGTCCCTCATGCTTTCTCCTTGGCTGTCTTGAACTTGTCCAGGATTCCCGCTTTGGACAGCAGGCGACCAGCCGTGGCGGTTGGTTGCGCCCCCTGGTTGAGCCACTTCAGCGCTTCTTCTTCCTTGATGACCACGGTCTCCGGGTCAGTCAGAGGGTCGTAGTGCCCGATGATGCTGATGGACGGTCCGTCTCTCGGTGCGCGGGCGTCCGCCACAACCAGCCGATAGCTTGGCTTTTTCCTAGCACCCATTCGCCTCAGTCTTATCTTGAGCATGTCCTGAACATTATGCGCCAATGGTGGGGGGTTGTCAATAGCATCTAGGAGGTCATCGCCAGAGTGATCTAATCACGGTGCGAACATGGATATCTGCCCGGAACGGGCCACCCGCGGCCCCGGGACGGGTCCCGAGCCGTGTCCGGTGGGGAGTGCCAGGCCCAGGAACCCTATTTCTCGACCATGACTTCGGTGGCCTTCATTACCGCAGCTGCCTGGTCCCCCTCTTTGAGGCCCATCCTTTCGGCTGATCTCCGGCTTGTGAGGGCTACAATCTCTGTGCCGCCGACCTCAAGCACGACCTCGGCCATTACCTGTCCCAGCTTCACGGATTTGATGATACCCTTGAGGTGATTGCGAGCACTCAGCATCTCCCCTCTCCTGGCTATACTGTCTGGGATAAGCACAGAAGCATGGCGGAATACTGTCAACCAAGTGGGGGTGATGCTGCATCACTCCCCGAGACGACCGCCTGTCCTCACCGTATCACTCCCTCCTCCCGCAGCTTTTGCACCTGCTCAGGCGTGTAGTGGAGAAGCCGGGTGAGGATCTCCCTGGAGTGCTCACCGACGGTGGGGGCACTGCCGATGGGTGTCTCACTGCGACTCAGCTTGATGTGCTTTCCGGAAACGTGTATCGTGCCCGCGATAGCATCCGGGACCTCCACCAGTAGCTCCCGTTCCCACAGGTGGGGGCTTTCCGCCGCCGTGGGTATGTCATTCACCGCCGAGCACGGGACACCCGCCCTGGACATGGCCTCAACCGCTTCCTCCGTGCTCCGGGCCCCGAACCACCGGGCCAGTTCCTCCTCCACCACGACAACATTCCTGGACCGCTCCGCGCGGCTCGAAAAACGGGGGTCGTCGACCCACTCCGGCCGGTCGAGGACCTGGCAGAGTCGCGGCCAGATGTTCTGGCTCGGGGCCACCACCAGTGCCCATCCGTCGGAGGTGCGGTAGACGTTGCTCAGGGCACCGGCATTCCTGCTTCCCTGCCGCTCGGGCACGTTGCCATTGCCCAAATAGGTGGCAATCGGTATCTCGGTTAGACTGAAACCGGTGTCCGCCAGGCAGACGTCTATCGCCTGACCTTCGCCGGAGAGGTCACGCTCCCGTAGAGCGGCCAGCACCCCGATGGTGCCGTGCAGGGCGGTTATCCGGTCGATGACGGGCATGGCAGTAACCGTGGGAGGGGTCTCGGGGTAGCCGGTAAGCTGCATCAGCCCGCTGATCGCCTGCCCTATCTGGTCGAAGCCGACGCGGTCGCGAAAAGGGCCGTACTGCCCGTAGGCGGACACGTTCAGCATGACTATCCGTGGGTTGAGGGAATGGAGCTCCTGGTAGCCAAACCCCATCTTCTCTATGGTGCCGGGGCGGAAGTTCTGGATGAACACGTCCGATACTCTTATCATCTCACGCAGGATATCCTTGCCCTTCTCCAGGCGGAGGTCGATCGCCAGGCTCTTCTTACCGCTGTTGTACTGTACCCAGTAAGGGCTCTGCCCGCGCACCGACCCGGAGCCGCGCAGGCCGCGACTCTCGTCGCCGGCGAGCGCTTCCACCTTGATTACCTCGGCGCCGAGGCGGGCAAGGACCAGTCCTGATCGAGGACCGGCTTGGTACCGCCCCAGGTCAAGAACGCGGATGCCCTCCAGGGCTGTACTGGGCGCTGTCATCTCACTCCCTCCCTTCACCGCTCTTGCTCTTTTTCTTCTTCCGCCCCAGGAAGTCGCTGAAGCTCTCGGCTGCGGGAGGCGACTTCACCATGCGCGCCACCAGTTCAGCTTCGTTGTGCTGCATTTCCCGCCAGGTCATGCCGATGTCCCGTACCATTATTTCCCTGAGTGCCTGGACCGCGGCGGCGTCATTGCTGGCGATCATGCGAGAGATCTCCAGGGCGGTCGTCATGAGCTGCGCCGACGGCACCAGCCGGTTGAGCAAGCCGATACGGTATGCCTCCTCGGCCTCAACCAACCGGCCGGTGAAGAGGAGCTCTTTGGCCACCGGCCAGCCTACAACCAGGGGCAGGGTCCAGCTGGAATTGACGCGGCCGTAGCTGGCGGCCAGGAAGCGGAAGCTGGTACGCTCGCAGCCTATGCGGATGTCAAAGATGGAGGACATGAGCGCTCCGCCGCCGTAGGCCAGACCGTTGATCACCCCGATGGTGGGTTTCCGGTATGCCGCCAAATGCCACGTCCAGTCCGTACGCTGAGCATCGCGCTGCCGCGCCTGCTCGGGGGACATCTCGGTCATCTCGTGGATGTCGGCACCGGCGGAAAAGGCCCGTTCGCCCGCACCCGTGGCCACCAGCACCCTGACCGATTCGTCATCCTCAAAGACGTTGAGGGCTCGGTCGAACTCGGCGAAGAGGGTGGTGCTTAGGGCGTTCAGCTTCTCCGGGCGGTTCAGGGTGATGATACCGGCGCCGTCCCGGTTGTTCAGAAGGAGCGTTTCGTACTGCAAGTGTCTCCTCTCACTCCAGTCCGTGAGTCCAGATTCCAGAGGCCTGTCGTGGTGGGTAGCTGCACTGACTGGTTTCCCTGTTACTGCGGACGGAGCGAGGCTGCCTTCCCGTATTCCCCGACGATTGCCGCTTCGCTACGGCGCGCGAAGCCCCGGACGCGCTCGCGGTAATCGGCGGGGTATTCTCAGGCCATCTCTCCGTCTGCGCCTAGGCTGGACAGAACCCCGTGGAGTATGTCCAGCGCCTGGTCGACTTCCGGGGCGGTGATTGTGAGCGGCGGAGCGAAGACCACCCGGTCGCTGGGCGTGCCGGTAATACTGGCCACCCTGACGAAAAGCCCGTGCTCCAGAGCACGGTTCTGTATCTTCTGCATTATCCCCACCGACGGCTCGAAGGGCCTCCTGGTTGCCTTGTCGGCCACTATCTCGATGCCAATCATAAGCCCGAGCCCGTTGGCACCGCCCACATGAGGCAGCGGCACAAAGTCACGCTCCAGGCGGTCCAGGGCGTGCCGTCCCATCTCGGTGGCATTCTCGGCCACGCGGTCGCGGACGTATATCTCCATCACCCTGGTGGCTGCCGCTGCGCAAACCGGGTGTCCCGAGTACGTATAGGCCACGAAGTTCCTGCCCTTTATTGCGTCCCAGATTTCGCCGCTGAAAGCAACCGCTCCGAAGGGGAGGTAAGCGCTGGTTATCCCCTTGGCCATTGCCATGATGTCCGGCTTGATATTCCAGTGCTCCGCCGCGAACATCCTGCCCGTGCGCCCGAAACCGGTCATGACCTCATCGGTGATTAGCAGAACGCCATACCTGGTGCAGATGTCCCTTACCAGGGGCCAGTATTCGGGGGGAGGGGCAATCATTCCGCCGACTCCGAGCACGGGTTCGGCCATGAAGGCGGCGACATTGTCCGGCCCTTCCTTCTCGATTACCTGGGCCAGGAAGCGCGCGCACCGTATCCCGCAGTCCGGGTACTCTAGCCCGAACGAGCACCGGTAGCAGTAAAAGGACGGGATGTGAATGAAACCAGGCATCTGGGAGCTGAGACCTCTCTCGTAGGCTCCCTTGCCCGATCCGGTGGCGGTGAGGGCTGCGCTGGTGATGCCGTGGTACGAGTCATAGAGGCTGATGACCTTGTGCCGGCTGCTGCCTCTGACGTGCCAGTAGAAGCGAGCCAGCTTCACCGCCGAGTCGATGCTCTCTGAGCCGCCGGTGGTGAAGCTGAAGTGGTCCAGTCCCTCCGGTACCAGCTCGCTCAGTTTCTGGCCACACTCCACGATGGCGGTATTGGAGAACCCGTGGAAGAGCATGGCGTACTGGGTCCTGGTAAGCTCGCTGGTGATGGCGTCGATGACCTCCCGCTGGCCATAGCCGAGGTTGACGCACAGCAACTGGGCGGCCCCGTCGATGTACTCCCTGCCTTCGGTGTCTCTGAAGTGTATACCATGACTCTCTTCGGTTACGATGCCGTTGTTGGCCCCTATCGGCCAGCGTCCGTGTACCAGGTGCTCGCGGTCCCACCGCAGCAGCTCTTCCGTCCTGTCACTGCCCATGGCTATCCCACCTCCTGTTAGAGAACCGGCCCTGGCTCACTCACTTACCCGACACTTTAGGAAGGTGTCCCGGTGTTTGTCAAGGTGGCGAGGCAGGACCCCAATCCGTGGATTCCTGGGGAGCGAGTCTGCCTGTCCGCGATGAGCATGCCGGATCGAGGCCGGCTCGGGCGACGCGGTAATCCTCTGGCACGGAGATGAGATTGCTTCGTCCTTCCTGAGAAGGACCCGCAATCGTTCATGCCTGGTGCCATATACACCACAAGGTATGAAAATGCCTCTGCGCTGCCTGATGAAAGAAGC
>Ga0180433_10002532_pt1 | contig 28072 bp, 29 predicted proteins | sample SS_ome_8_FD_132980 | JGI IMG/M metagenome (GOLD analysis project Ga0180433, IMG submission 132980) | Hypersaline lake sediment archaeal communities from the Salton Sea, California, USA - SS_1_D_1 metaG | ecosystem: Environmental > Aquatic > Non-marine Saline and Alkaline > Hypersaline >... | reverse complement strand
TGTTGGTGTTGATGGGTATCTTTGTACTTTTTCATAGATAATATACTCTTTTTATTTAAGTTAGAATTATTTAAATATACAAAATTTTAAACATAATTCAAAGGACTTTTGATACAGTCCCGGAGATAAAAAATTATAATAATTCAGAAAGAATAGAAATTTATAGATTAATCTGGTTCTTTAATCATAGTATATGAAAGTTCTAGTGGTTTGTTTTCTTCAAAAACAACAAGTTTATCTATTGTTACATAACCTTCTTTTATTAATACAATATTTATTGAATCCGGTATAGTTAATATACCTAAATTATCACCACTTTCCCCTGTATATTGAACTGCATAGTCAATTGGGAAAATATCAAAATTTACTTCAATATTACCATTATTGTTACTTGAAGCTAACGGTATACAATTTAGAGATTTAATTGTTGCCGGGTCAGTAATATCTTGAAAAAGTGTTTTTGTGTCATTAAAATTTTCTGTTTTTAACCTGTATTTATAGAAATTATTTGTAACATGTTCTTCTTCATTATTAAAACCGTTCCAACTAACAGTATACATACCGGGAGATCTATTTCCATCAACCAAGGTTTTGATTACAGTTGTTGTATCTATCCTATCTAAAATTTGTAATTTAACATAACATGTTTTTATTAGTGAAAAATTAAACCTAGTTGTCAACCCAAAGGGACCAAAAGGATTTGGATAATTTTGATATAATGTGTCTCTTGCTGGTATTGGATCTGCATTTAAAATAAAATTACTATATTTCTCTCGCCAATTATAATAAAAATGAAGACCTACATTTTGTACAGGATTATCCTGGGCATCCTTTATATGTATATATAATTTATTAGCTACTTTGTTAGGCTCAGTGACCTGGTGATGGCAACAGAAAAAAATCACAGATGCTATAAAAAAAAGTGAGATTAACCGCATTATATACCCATTGCCTTTGCAGCGCGGATTTGATAGTTAGAAAAATAGGACATTTTTTGAACAATTAAATATTTTCCCACTATTCCCACCGCATCCGGCAGAGTGTAATTTTCTAAATAAGAATTAACCTCCCGAAGGTTTGGACCCTTCGGGAGGTTATTCAAAAACCCCTAAAATTCCACCTTGGGAGCTTCCTGGGCAGTATCTTCCGCTTCAAAATAAGGCTTCTTTTCAAAACCGAACAGACCGGCAATGATATTCTGAGGGAATCTTCTTATAGTTGTGTTATATGTTTGAACAGCCTGGTTAAACCGTCTTCTTTCAACTGCAATGCGGTTCTCAGTGCCGGCAAGTTCATCCTGTAGCCGCAGAAAATTCTGATTGGCCTTTAGTTCAGGGTAATTTTCTCTTAATACTAAAAGCCGTTGCAAAGCACCCCCTAAACTCGACTGAGCTTCCTGGAATCTTTCCAGATTTTCAGGAGTCAGATCTTCAGCATTCAACTGCATCACACCGCCGACTCTGGAACGTGCCTCTGTCACAGCCTGAAAGGTCTCCCGTTCATGTTCAGCATATCCTTTTACTGTTTCCACAAGATTGGGAATTAAATCATATCGTCTCTGATACACATTCTGCACCTGAGACCAGCTTTCATTAACACCTTCCTCCAGGGTAACTAATTTATTATAGGTTCCCCAAAAACTGAATACTACAATTAATACCAAAACAGCCAGGATAACTCCAATAATGCATCCAATTTTGCCGCCTTTGTTCATAGTGTACCCTCCATTAAAATTTAACTTAATATTTTAAAATCAAACAACTGACTTTTTTGCCATTCGATTTGCCTCAAAACCTCCCGAAGGTTTGAAACCTTCGGGAGGTTAGCTTAAAATTCAACTTTGTATGTCAAAACCAATTAACGTACTTATTATACCGTTCGATTAACCTCCGTGCTAAACCACGGTACTGTTCAGAATATAAAAAATCTTTAAACACTGAGATCGCAGAGGGGAACGCAAAGACTATAAACATTTAATAATCATAAAATTATTTTATTGCGATCTTTGCGGACTCTGCGTTAAAATTTTGTTAATCTCCCCAGAGGGATAAAATCACCTCATTATACAACTATTTACATTGAATCCACTACCTGGCTCAATTGTCTGATCTCTTTTATGTATTTTTTTATTATATTACTTAATTGCTCCTTATCAAGGTTAACGCTGTTGTTGCGATGGGCCAGCAGTACTGAAAAAACACTCTCATCCAGATCAAACTCTCTGCACATGGCGAGTATGACATCCGACTTTTTTACTGGTACTTCACTGTCCCGTAAAAAAAGAAGTGCTTTAAAAATAGATATAAATGTAACTATAGATTCATTGATTAACTGAGACATTTTCTTTTTTTTGCCCCGGGTTAATATATAATCTTCACGTAAACTAAGAAGCTTGCCCTTTAATTCTCTTTCACACTGAAGCCGGATATCTTTTTTATTGAATTTTAAATCTTTCAAAATATCTTCTCCCTGTATAATCTGATACGTCTGAGACATATTGAAAAATTCTATGGGAAAACTGTCCAGGGATGCCTTAATATATGATTTGGTAAGAAATAAAGGCAAACTGATATTTTTTTTCTGCCATTTTTTTACTTTCTTTTCCACAATATCGATCTTATCTATCCCCTGCTCAGTAAGACATACAAGAAAATTCACATCTGACTTTTTTGGTATATATTCCTCAGTAGCTGCACTGCCAAAAAGAATGATTGCCTCAGCTTCGTTATCAAATAATTCGTTTATATCCGTGGTAAATTCATTAATTACTTGTTTCAACTGCTCTGGCATTGAATTCATACTAGCCTCCATCATTAAAATCTATTTAAAATTAAAATCCGCGGGATGCACCCCCACCACCACTCATACCACCTCCAAATCCACCGAATCCACCTCCAAATCCGCCACCTGAACTTCTGCCTCGACCTCCCCCACCCATCAGTAATCCAAGAAATAACCATGGCAGGATTCTGCCACGGGTGATAATAATCAAAAATAATATTATTAAAATTGGAATTATTCCTCCACCACCCTGTTCCTCACTTGTCCTGGAAGTTCTTGTGGTGACTGCAGGCATACCCGTTATGGTTACATCATTTTCTTCAGCAATCAATCCAGCACTGTATACTGCTCCCTGATAAAATCCCTTTCCATAATTTCCCTGACTGAATTCAGGAATTACATATTGATCCAGAATCTGACCTGCCATTCCATCAGTTATAATATATTCCACTCCATAACCAACCTCAATTCGTATTTTTCTTTCCTTCATAGCAAGAAGAAAAAGAAGTCCTTTATCTTCCCCTTTCTTCCCTATACCCCATTTTTCAAATAATCTGGTGCTGTATTGTTCTATATTCATATCATTTAAAGTCTCTACAGTAGCAACCACAATTGATGTACCTGTTTTCTGCAACACTTCTCGAGACAGATCATTGATTTTTCTTTCATAATAAGATGATATTACACCTGCAAAATCATTTACAGCATTACCTGTATGTTCAGGTAATTGTATATCCGAAAAAAGTATTGTCGGCAATATTATTGATATTGTTAAAAAGCTGTTAATAAACTTTTTCATAAATAATACTCCAGATCATCATATTTTTTATATTATTGGATTATTCTCTCTTGTTTTTCCTCTTCCATGTTCCAGAGGATATCGCTTTATTGTTTTATCTGAAACTCGCTTATGACTAGGAACTATACGTTTATATTGTATTTTTGTTCCGCCAAAATTCACCAGCAATCCCATTGAATTGTCTGTCAATTGTAAACAACGAAGTACCTGCTGTATTTCTGTATCAAGAAACTGATCTTTACAAATAACCATTACCACAACTTCATCTTCAATAAGAAAATCAACTTCCAGGTTTCCAACCAGTACATCTTTATAGGTTATCTGATATTGTTTTTTATTTTCGTACTTTAATTTTTTTGAATCAAACTCAACTTCCAAAGCCTTTTTATAATAATCAGTTGGATATCCCGGCCCTAAAGTTTTATGGACTTCCATGCAGGCTCCGATGATATTATATACAATATCATTTAAATTATTCTGCGACATATATTGCCTCCCTTGTATACTACTTTTTATTAACTCTTTTATAAATAATCCTCATTCCTTCCAGAGTAAGAAATGGTTCAGTCTTTTGAAGCATTTCCGACCGTTCCACAATATCTGAGGCCATGCCTCCTGTTGCAATAATATTGGCTTTCCTCCATTTTTTTTCCTGTAATATTTTTGTTACCATACCATCAATCAAACTGACAGTTCCCCACATAATTCCGGACTTCATACTGTTTTCTGTATTAGTCCCAACTATTGTTTTGGGGAATTCCAATTCTACTCTTGGAAGTTTTGCAGCCAGAAGATGGAGCTGTTGGGATGCACCTTTCAATCCCAAAGCAATCACTCCACCTACATATTCTCCTTTTTTCGAAATAACATCAAAGGTGGTGGCAGTACCAAAATCAACCACAATAAGAGGTCCACCAAATAATGAATACCCGGCCACTGCATTACATATTCTGTCTGCACCAACCATTTCAGGAGAATCGTATAAAATATCTATACCTGTATCCAGCTCAGATGTAACAATAACCGGCTCAATATTAAATTTCTTTTTTGCCATATCTCTGAATACATATTGAAAATAAGGCACGACAGAAGAAATAACTATCCCTTTAATATCTTTTGTTGAAAAACCATCATTTGCCAGCCAAACATGAAGTAATCCGCAACATTCGTCAATAGTTTTAGGCTGTATGCTTGACAAACGCCAATGTCCTTTTAATACATCATTATCATAAATGCCAATAATAATCTCTGTATTACCAATATCTACTACTAATAACATGTTTTTACCTTTTCCCAATTATTAATCTATTTTCAACAAAACTATAATACGTGTCTTTAGCAATAATTATATGATCCAAAACCGGTATATCAAGCATTTCACCAGAATTGACAATCTGCTGAGTTACCTTCTTATCCTCAGCTGAGGGATTCTTTTCTCCTGAAGGATGATTATGTAATAATATAATTCCTGCAGCTAAATAATCTATTGCTGGTTTAAATATCTCCCGTGGATGAACAATACTTGAATTGATAGTACCCTGGGTTATGGTGACATCCCTGATAATTCTATTAGCACTATTTAATAATATAACCTTAAAAATCTCCATTCTTTTATCACGGAGTAAGGGCGCATAAACTTTATAAATATCTGCTGGTGAAGTTACCTTCATTTTTTTGGTTGAAGGACCTGATTCAATTCTGCGTCCGATTTCAAAAGCTGCTAATAAGCGAGCACAGTTTGCTTCACCAATTCCTTTCATTTTGGTTAATTCCTTAAAACCGGCACAGGCAAGTCCAGAAAGATCTGTATACTCAACCAGTATTCGTTTAGCCAGATCAACCGCGCTCACTCCGTTAATTCCAGAACCCAGTAATAAGGCAATCAATTCAGAATTGGTTAATGAATATGCTCCTTCTTTTATTAATTTCTCTCTGGGGCGTTCTTCTTCGGGCCACTCCTTAATCCCCAGATGGTACCAGGCAGTATCTTTAACTTTATTAGGGTTCATTCCATATTGTTCCTGTTGACATTATAAGATTTTCTCTTTAAAGCATGATACTTTTTGATCTTTTCTAAATATGCATAAGGAATTCTATATTTCCCAATACTTATGTTATCATCATTCCTTCCATGACAATCAGACCCGCCGCTTATTAACAGATTATAATTATTGGCAAACTCCTGTAACCGCCTTGTTTCTTTATCCTGTAACCGTGGATGTATTATCTCCAGCCCATCTAATCCAGCTTTGGTAAAATCAAACAGTGTTTCTATACTTAAATTTTTTGGTGGATGTGCTATAAAAGATAATCCTCCGGTTTCTGCTATTAAAGCAATGGCGGAGTGGGGACTTATCTTATATTTTTCTACATATGCTTTTGAATGATACCCGATATATTTTATAAAAGCCTCCTGAAAAGAATAGACATATCCCTTTTCCATTAACACAGCTGCTATATGGGGCCTTCCTATACATCTACTATTGGCTTCAGCTACCACATCTTTCATCGCTATATTAACGCCCATTTTATTTAAAAGTTGCACTATTTTTTTTGCGCGATTATATCTTTTATTTATAAATCTATCAATATAATCAATCATTTTAGGATGTGAGGGATCACAATAATATCCAATAACATGAATATCTTGATTATTATATTGACTGCTTAACTCAATACCTGGTACTATCTCTACTCCCCAACGTTTACCAGCCTGGTAGGCTGCTTCCAGACCTTCCATTGTATCATGATCAACAATACCAACTGCCTTTAACCCTGCTTCTTTTGCTTTCATGACAACTTCAGTAGGAGTCAGCATCCCATCTGATTTCGTAGTATGAACATGCATGTCCACCCATTCATCTTTTAATGTATTATTTTTCATATATCATTGACTTATTGCTTGACTTTACTAAATTTTAAATATATTTTAAATTTAAATAGAAAAACACATAATAAAATAAATGATAAAAATAAATAAAATTATTATTGCAAGTATTCTTCTATTATTTTTGTTTGCGTGTTCAAAAGAAAAAAACAACATTGATTCAAAAAATCAACAAAAATTTATTAACGTATACACCGAACTAATTAAATTAAGCGAACGTGTTCCGCTTCATACACCTGAATATTCAGATTCTGCAAAAAAAATCTTTACCAAATACAATTTTACCAAAAAAGATTTCAATTCCTGTGTTTCCTATTATAATCAAAAACCAAAACGCTGGGAAACTTTTTTTCAAGCTGCTTATGATACGCTTAAATCAAATAACTCTGAATGACCTTTAATCAAATAAGAAATAAAAAACTATTATTATTGATACCGGGATTAAAAATATCAGCACTCAATATATAGCAGTTCATTCTAAAACTTTATTTATGTTTATGCCTTAATCCCAAAAAACATTCAAGCTAACCTTAACATATCCGCGGTAATTGTTCTCCGGTTTGCATATCCAGCACTCTGTGGCTTCCAATAATTGTTTTCAAGGATAATCTTCCGGGAGAATCATCACCTACACTTCCGGCAATACTGCTTTTCTTACCATACCGGTGTTTTTTCATGGCTTTTAAAAGCTTTTCAGCATCTTCGGACTTTACACACGCTACAAGTACTCCTTCATTGGCAATGTAAAGTGGATCAAACCCCAAAATTTCACACGCTCCTCTCACATCTTCATTTACAGGTATCTTTTCTTCTTCCAAAACAATTGAAACTTCTGACTGATCTGCAATCTCATTAAGAACTGTTGCTATTCCTCCCCTGGTTGCATCCCGCATAACATGAATTTCATCAGTCACGTCAAGCATCGTCTCAACTAAATCGTTCAAAGGAGCAACATCTGATTTAATTGTAGTGCTGAATCCAAAATTTTCCCGCGATGTTATAACTGACAGCCCGTGTGATCCGATTGGACCACTGATAATAACTTTATCTCCGGATTTTGCTCTTGATCGTGTTGCCGGTATAGGTTTCTCTATTTCTCCAACACCGGTTGTATTAATAAACACTCCATCTGCTTTACCATATTCAACTACTTTTGTATCACCCGTTACAACCATAACACCGGCTTCCTGCGCAGTATTCTTTATTGACTTGACAATCCTTTCCAGTTCTTTAATTGAGAATCCCTCTTCAATAATAACACCAATACTTAAATAACGTGGTCTTGCTCCTGCTACACATAAATCATTCACTGTTCCACAAACAGCAAGTTTTCCTATATCACCTCCAGGGAAAAAAAGCGGTGACACAACAAATGAATCCGTGGTAAAAGCAAATTGTGAAAACGAACTCTGTAATATAGCACTATCATTTAACTTTTTCAAGTATTCATTGTCAAAATAACGAAGAAAAAGATCCTTTATTAATTGATTGGTGAGACTGCCACCTCCACCATGAGCTAATCGTATGATATCTTTATCTGAAACCGCCATTTTTTTACTGAACCTTATATTTAAAATATGCAGCACAGGCACCTTCTGATGAAACCATACAGGCACCTATGGGATTATCAGGCACACAATCTGTACCAAAATGTTTACATTGAGGAGGAGTTTTCTTACCCTGAAGAATCTGACCACAGATACACCCTTTAGGCTCGATAGTATCCTCAATATCCACTTTTATCTGTTTCGCAGTATTCCAGGAAGAATACTCATCTTTTATGGCCAATCCGCTGTCCGGAATAACCCCCAAACCACGCCATTCAGCATCTGAAGGTTCCATAACTGCATATATGGTTTCCAGAGCTTTGGGATTTCCCTCCGGTTTAACAGCTCTTGTATATTGATTCTCTACTTTTTGATCATTAGTTACTACTTGTTTAACACCCATTAAAATAGATTGAAGAATATCCAGTGATTCAAATCCGGAAACCACACAGCCAATACCATAATCTTCCACCAGAGAATAATAAAATTTTGTTCCGATAATTGTACTCACATGACCCGGACAAATAAATATATCAATACTAACATCTCCCTTGCTTAAGGCTTTCATGGCTTCCGGCATGGTTTTATGAGCAGAGAGTACAGAATAATTATTTAAATTCTCTGATTGTGCCTGTATTAATGACGCTGCTACTGTAGGAACAGTTGTTTCAAAACCTACTCCCAGAAAAACGACATTCTTTTCCGGATTTTTTTCAGCAATCTGTAATGCCTCCAGAGTTGAACCAACTACCCGAATGTCATTTCCTCTTATATGTTCCCTCTCTAAACTCGAAGAAGACCCCGGTACTTTCATCATATCACCGAAAGTAGTGACAATCACATCGTCTCTTCTGCTCAAAGCAACTGCATGATCAATATAGTGATTAGGAGTAACACAAACCGGACATCCGGGCCCTGAAATCAATCTGATATTCTCAGGTAGTACTTCCTGAATACCAAAACGGGCAATAGACATAGTATGAGTTCCACATACCTCCATAAAAGTTATCTGTTCCTCACCTGCCTCTTTATGAATACTGTTGATAAGTGTTCGGGCTGCCTCTTTATTACGGAACTCATCAATATATTTCAAGTATACTGCTCCATTTCTTTAAACAACTTAAGTGTTTCCAGCGCTTCCTTTTCATCCAATTTCTGAATAGCAAACCCGGCATGCACAATAACATAATCTCCAACCTGTATATCGTTTAAAAGTTTAAAACTGACTTCCCGTTCAGTTCCGCCAATTCCAACCACTCCTTTATCGTCTTTAATTTTTTTAATTTTCATAGGTACAGCGACACACATATTTTACCTCAGCAATTATAAATGAATCAATCTTTGCAAATAAATATAATTTTATAATCTAATAAAATTTTTCCCTTATTCCAAATTTTTATCCCTGTTTTTTAAATGCGCAATTCCTGCTGCAGCCTGTCCCAGAGCAATACAACCGTCATTGGTTGGTACCTGGGTATGGGTGAGAACTTCAAATTTTTCTTTTTCCAGCTTCTGTATTGCATGTTCCAGAAGAAACCGGTTTAAAAAGCACCCACCGCTCAATACCACACAATTCAAATCTGTTTTTTTTCTTACCTTTTTTGAAATTTCAACAAATAGCCTGACCAGACCAGCATGAAACCTCCAGCTTATTATGCTTACCGGTACTTTAGATTTTACATCCTCAAGCACCTGATATATTGCATTATCAGGAGAAATAACAAACGTACTACCGGAATCAATAATATCAAACGAATACATAGTACTTTCTTCCCCAGACATTGATTCTTCATCCATCTGCATTTCTAATTCCACAGCAGCCTGGCCTTCATATTTTACAAATGACCGGACCCCGGCTAAAGCAGCAACACCATCAAAAAATCGACCCAGACTGGACGTCTGGGGGGTATTCAGGGAATGTTCTATCATATTCATAACAGTAACTATCTTCTCTTTTTCAATTTCTGTTTCTAAACCAGTTCCTTTCAGATTCTTTCTGCATTCATTAATATCCCCATTTAAAAGATGATAGAGATAAGAAACTGCCATTCGCCAGGGTTCTTTGATTGCAGCAGTGCCACCCGGCATTGGACGATACTCAAAATGTCCTGCCCTCTGGTAGTCTGCCGCATCAGCAATCAACACTTCGCCTCCCCAAATATTCCCATCTGACCCATATCCAGCTCCATCCATAATAAGACCAATAACTGTTTCTTCTCTTCCATTATCTGCTAAACATGCTGCCACATGAGCATGATGATGCTGTATCGCAATCTTCGGCACATCTTTTACGGTCTGTGACCATTTTGTAGACAGATAATCAGGATGCAGATCATGTACTATTAATTCAGGTTCAATCTGAAGAATATTTTCCAGATGATCAATGGTTTCAGTAAAAAAAGAAAGTGTTTCCGCATTTTCCAAATCTCCTATATGCTGACTTAAAAAGGCCTGATCATCTCTGGTTAAACAAAAACAGCTTTTCAGTTCACCCCCCACTGCCAAAACCGAAGGTGCCGGATTCCTTAAAAAAATCGGAAACGGGACATATCCCCGGGACCGTCGAATTGGTCGGGGAATATCATCAATGACACGGGTCACTGAATCATCTGCTCTTATCTGAATACCCCGGTTATGCAACAGAAAAAAATCAGCAATAGTATTCAGTTTATTTAATGCTTCTTCATTTGTTTTGGCAATAGGTTCATCTGAAACATTACCACTGGTCATTACCAAAATATCTATATTAAAACCTAATAAAAGATAATGGAGAGGGGTATAAGGCAGCATTACTCCTATATATTTATTTCTGGGGGACACCTGATCTGACAATGTATAGTCAGTGCTCTTTTTAAGTAAAACAATGGGCCTTTCCGGTGACTTTAAGATTTCCAGCTCTTTTTTATTAACTGCAGCTATTTTTTTTACAGTCTCTGTACTCCCTGCCATGACTGCAAGGGGTTTTTCTTCCCGTCTTTTTCTCTCTCTTAATCTGCTAACTGCTGCATTATTCTTTGCATCGCAGGCGAGATGAAATCCCCCCAGTCCCTTAACAGCTAGAATTTTTCCCTTTTCAAGCAATTGCACTGCTTTTTCAATCGTATCAGCTTCAGTAATTTTATTGCCCGATCTGTCACTTAACCAGATATGAGGACCACAAACCGGACATGCATTAGGCTGAGCATGAAACCTGCGATCCAAGGGATCATTATATTCAGACTGACATTGTTCGCACATTGTAAATTCTGCCATGGTTGTCTTGGGACGGTCATAGGGAATATCTTTGATTATTGTATAGCGGGGCCCGCAGTTTGTACAATTGATAAAGGGATAATGATATCTTCTGTCTTCAGGATCAAAAAGTTCCTGTCTGCATTCTGCACAGGTACCAATATCCGGGGTTATTAATACGGAACGTTCCTTCTGATCTTTACTCGGAACAATTTTAAACTCCGGTTCATCTTTTGGTTCAATTTTATTTGTTCTGAGGTCTGTTATTTCAGACTGAGGAGGAGAATCTCTTATTATAGATTCAATAAAATTTTCAATTTCATTGGTATCGCCTTCTATTTCAATCTCAACACCTTTAGAAGTATTTTTCACAAAACCTTTAAGATCCCTTGCAATTGCATTACGATAAATAAAAGGTCTGAATCCCACTCCCTGAACAATACCGCTGATCTCAATTCTTTTTCTTTGTATACCTTTACTCATAACGTTTAATATAAATTTTGAAGATCATATAAACAACCAAAAATTATTATTTCTGGCATATAATTTGTTATTTAAATAAAACCACCTATGGAGAGTTTATGTATTGCAAAAGTGTACAAAATGTGTCAAAATATGAAAATTCAATTTCATATTGCAATAAAAATGCTAAAAAAACACTTATTTAAAAAGGAATTGTATAGTGAAAAAAATTTTAATAGTCGAAGATGAAACAAATATTCGCGAAACCTCAAAAATAGCATTAAAAAGAAACGGCTATGCAGTAATAGCAGTAAAAGATGCCCATGAAGCAAAAGATGTTTTCAACAGAAAAAACGGAAATTTTGATATACTGTTTTCAGATGTACTGCTTCCGGATAATAACGGAATCGATTTAGCAGAAGAACTCTCCACAAAAAACCCGGATATAAAAATACTCCTCTCAAGTGGTCTTCTAAAACCAGTTTCTCCTAATAAAAATACAACAAAAAAATATCATATCCTTCATAAACCCTATTCACTTGATGAGCTTTTAAACAATATAGAACAGATTTCAAAATAAATAATTTATAATTTATTAATATATCAAATAGAAAAATTGTTCATTAATTCATTAACAATCTTATAAAGTAGTTGAAATAGTATTATTAATCCCCGAACCGATACGATATCTGTCTTTTATTACATTATATAAGAAAAATATTGTTTGAGCAGCTATAATGATTAATAAGGGTACAAAAGGCGACCTGAATCTGATACGGGTAAAAAATACAGCATAAAATAAACCACTACACACGAACAACAGCAAAATATATATATTATAAAAATTCTTTCGTATTTTCTTTATTAAAAACCCTGATATTGATAGAAATAAAACAGGAAACCAGGTAATAGCTATCACTATAAATTTTAATTTTGTGGCCGGATTTATTTTGGTTGACTGTTCCTTTGTATTTAGAGTATTCTGATAATTAAAATAATTTAAAAATTTTCTGAAATATAAACCCAGATAATATAAGGGTTCTTGTTTAATAAACGTTAATGCTTTATCCTGATAATATTTATCACGTTCTGCATCATCCAATTGTTGTATAACATCTTCATCAATATATTCTGATATATCAGTTGTTGTTCCTGAATTAGGTGTTGTATTTGGAGAATTGCCGCATAATAAATTCTGTCCTCCGTTAGTGGCAATAAAAACAAATCTGTCAAAAATATTATAATTTCTCCATGTCCAGGGGAATAACACTGCAATGGTAACAACAATGAAAATACCTGATTTTAATATTTTTGATTTCTGGATTTCTTTTAAGATAAAAAATAAAATAAAAGGTAAAAACAGTATATGAATAGGAATTACAAAAACCAAAAGCGCATTTATAATTCCCAGAAGTATATACATATATATACGTTCTGATTTTAACAGCAGTATATACAACAATAATAAAAATAATATCATATACACTACCTGCGGATATAACGTATTTGTTATATATAAAACACTGGGATAGATTAAAAAGAGAAAAACAGATAATAATGAAATTTTTTTATCACGCCTTATTATATAGGTTATTTTATACACCAGAAAAGCACTTAAATAATATAAAATTAATTGAATCAATTTAATAACAATTACTTTTTTTGAAAACATCATTATTGCCGCCAGAAAAAAAGGATATCCGGGTGGCCTGCAGGCATTATTTACTTCTCCGTATCTGGAGAATTTTCCTTTTTCTATAATATTTGAAGATATGGTATAATAATCCTCTTCATCCCAGAATCTAAATGTATCACCTGAGTGTACAATATAAAATACTGAACCGATTAAATGCAGGATAAGAAATAAAAGAAATATTTTTTTATATGTATGCATTCGTTAATCAAATATATAGTTAATTCTTACTTTTGTATAAATAGTATAATACTTCATGTACACCCAAAATGTAAATCAGGTAATAAATTAATAAAAAAGATGTTATATTTCAATAGTTAATTATTTTATTTGTTTGTCACATGTATCAGAACAAATCTCTTTTATAATCATAATAAAAAAAATTATTATAAAACTTGCATTATATATAATTTTTTATTATATTTTGAGTAATTATTTTACTCATTATTGATCAGGTATACGAATGTTAAAATCATTAATTACTTCAGAAACGAGGATCCGATTACTCTTAAAATTCTTCCTTAACCCTTCCACCCGAAGTTATCTCCGGGAACTGGCAAAGGAATTCAAAGAATCCACTAATGGCATACGGGTTGAGCTGAACAAATTAACCAATGCCAGAATTTTAGATATTGAAAAAAACGGTCGCAGTAAAATTTACAGAGCAAATACTGAACATCCCCTTTTTAATGAAATCAGACAGATTGTTCTAAAATCTACAGGTATCGATAAAGTTATCACCAATATTATTAATAAAGCCGGAGATATCCATATTGCTTTTATCCGAGGTGATTATGCAGTTGGTAATGATAGTGGATTGATAGATTTGGTTATAGTGGGAAATAATATTAATGATGAAGAGATTGAAAGAGTGCGGAAAAAAACTGAAACATTGATAGACCGAAAAATTTCACTATTAAAACTTTCTATCATTGAATATACAAATTTAAAAGAAAAATTCAGTAATGAAAAAACATTGATTTTATTTAAAAAATAAAATAAACTGTTTATTATATTTAACCAATCATGAAAAAAACAATAAAAATATTCGCTAGTATTGGTATCGGGAATCAGATTGAATTCATACCTGCCATGAAATTATTGAAAAAAAACGGATATATTCTATATACTAATTCAAAAATATTGTATGATTTAGTACCTGAATTATTAGAAGAAACCTCAAATAATAACAGTAAATATGATTATGGGATTGTACTTTACTCGCAGGGTATACATGTAGCCTTAAAAGCAAAAACACAATGTGGTAAGGTTATTGGATTTCCCTGTTCTTTTAAATTTTCAGGTCACAGAACTGTACCAATTTTAAGTACTCTGTTTTATTCTAACACAATAAAATTCAATAAAAGTATATCAGAAATTATAAATAATATTAATTTATTATCTTATTTTGAAATAAAAGAAAGAGACATTGATTATTCTTTGAACATTCCCCAAAGAACACAAAAAGGAGTCGTAGGAATATCTGCTGGCAGTGGCGGTAATCCACAAAAAAGATGGGATAAATGGCCGCAGTTAATTGACAGACTCGAACAAAAAAAAATCAGATTATTTGGTACTGAAATTGATTTAAATAAAGATATAAAAAAACATGTCAGACATAAAAATGTAACAATAATTGAAACTCACTCTATCAAAGAAGCAGCTGTCGAAATTGGAAAATGCGAAATCTTTGTCTCCAACGATAACGGACTTATGCATCTTGCTGATATAATGAATGTTCCTGTTGTTGCTCTTTTTGGTATGACCAATAAATTAAGAAACGGTCCCTGGAATAACGGGAGAATCGTTTCACTGAATCTTCCCTGTTCACCCTGCTACCGGAATGGTTATATTAATTGTATTTATAAAAATAATAAATTTAAATGTATGAATATACCGATAGAATTAGTGTTAAAAGCAATAAATGAAATGGAGCAAAAAAATGAATAAACCTTTTATCATTGTTAATGGAGTTCCTCATTCCTATACTTCCATGATCAGTAAGTTTTTAATTGATAATGGTGCCTTTACAAAAGAATTATGGGATAATCCTAAATGGGATTTTCCTTACTCCAGATTTGAAGAAAAAGATATGCAGGAATTTGTTAATGCAAGAAAAAAATTTAAAAATTATGATTTAACCAGTTATTTTGATTCCTTACCTGAGGATGAAGTTGTTATGGCAAAACATCCTCTTAGTATTTTCTTTATTAACGAATTGGATAAATTCACTGATCGAAAAATTAAAGTTGTATATATTATTAGAAATCCTGAACAGATAATACTGAGTTCCATGGATAAAGGAGGGAAAAGCTTTATTTATTATTTTCAAAGGATATGCTGGTTACATGATTTCATGGTTGACTGTAAATTTGAACTGCTTCCCTTTATTGCAGAAAGGATCAAAAAAGATGGTAAAAGATTACTTGATTTTTGCGAGTTATCAACCGAAAAAATTGATTATAGTTCAGTAAGATCAATGGAAAAAAGGAAGCCGACATATCTGAAATACAGATTTGCTAATTTTTTCTGGAAAAGATTGAACAAATTTTTTAAGGTTTATAAATAATCTAAAGAATATAGTATAACTTTATATACATGGAGACACTTGATGTCAGATATTTTAAAAGGTGATCCCTGGAAAAATTATAAAAAGAATTACAAATATATAAATAAAAGATTTAATTTAATTATTGATTATATCAAAAAGGACATTCGTTCTGATATGAATATATTGGATATTGGCCAACAAAATCCGTTTACCCTATTTATGCAAAATACCCTGAAAACAAAAATTGATAATACTGAAGGAGATCTTGATACCTCATTTTATATACCTGAAAAAAAATATGATATAATAATATATTCTCATACTATTGAACACCAGTTTAATCCTTTACATACATTATTAGAAACAAAAAAATATATGAACCATGAGGCACTGATGTTCATCATAGTTCCTCAAAGACCAAAATTTCTCTGGACAAAACATCATTTTCATGAGATTGATGATCACAGAATGAACCTGCTTATTAAAAGAGCCGGATATAAAATTTTGGATAAACAAACTATTAAGGTAAGGAGAAGCCTGAAATTCCATCTATCTGGAATAAGGCCGTTCCTAAGACTGTTCATTAATAATCAAATGATTTATAAATTAAAAAATGTTTAAAGAACTCCGTAAATTAGTAAAACATTCTGGTATATATACCTTCGGAAATTTTACCTCAAAAATCCTAGGTATAGTATTAATTCCACTCTATACCAAAGTAATTGAAGTTAATATATTCGGTATATATTCAATACTTGAAGTGACTCTGCAATTCATGGTAGGTATTCTGCATTTAGGGCTTCCACTTGCTTTACTCAGATGGCTGAATCTGGAAGAGAACAAAGGAAGATCTGGAACTATATTATTTTCTGTATTTATCTCTACATTATTTATTTCCATTTCATTATTTATAGTAATGTTCGGGTTAAAATCCACTGTCAGTGAACTATTATTTGGATCCACACAATATACGGATGCCTTACTTCTCATCTCGTTGATCGCCGGCATTAATCTGTTAAATAATATCGGGCTTACCTATTTAAGATCTGAGGAGAAATCCGTTCTGTTTATCAGTATTTCCATAATCAGATTTTTGATCCAATTAATAATAACTATTTATTTGGTTGCTTTTTTGAAAGCCGGGATAATAGGAATTTTTGGGGGGCAGCTCAGTGGAAGTATAGTATGCTCAATACTTTTATTCCCCATGCTGATTAAACGTTTCACCGTCAGAATTAATATAAAAGAGATAAAAGAAATGTTTGCCTTTGGCTATCCCTTGGCTTTTTCAGGCATATCAACCAGAATCTTAAATATGGGAGACAGATATATATTAGGCTATTTAACCAATTGGAGTATTGTGGGAATTTATTCACTGGGATATAAGTTTGCCAACCTAATCGACACCATATTCATTAAATCTTTCAGATATGCTTTTTTGCCACTGGCCTGGAAAAAATTGAATGATGATAATGCCAAGAGATATTACGCCAAAATGCTCACCTACTTTGTTTTCTTCATTTTCTGGCTTACTCTTTTTATTTCTGTATTCTCAAAAGGGATCATACATATATTTGCCAGGGATAAATCTTACTGGGATGCCTATATTATTGTACCTGTTGCAGTTTTTGCCATATCCATAAAAGGTATGTTTTCAGTTGTTAAAATGGGATTGCAGTTTAAAAGTAAAACCAGATATATAGCCTTAATTGTAGCCAGTGCAGCTGTATTCAATATAGTATTAAATTTTATTTTAATTCCGTTTTTTGGAATGATGGGTGCTGCAGTTGCAACTTTAGTATCTTTTATTTTTATTGTGATAGCAGGGTATTATTATTCCAATAAATTTTATCCCATACAATTCGAATGGTACAGAATAATAAAGATTATCATAGTAACACTCAGTATCTATGGAGTCAGTTTCATTTTCAATCCACTTCCGATTGTTCCCAGAATACTATTGAAATTTATATTATTATTGTTATATCCTTTTATTCTATATATTTTTAACTTTTATTATGACCCTGAGTTGTCAAGATTAAAAGGTGGATGGAAAAAATGGAGCAACATAAAACAATGGAAACAGAATCTGAAGAACATTAAATTACATTAATTTAAAAAAATATTATGATTTTCAGTATTAAATTAATTATATTTTTGTCAGCATAATATAAAAAATCTGGAGACATATGATACAAAAAAACAATACAAAAAAAGCAAATTTATTTGTTGTGGGTATTTCAAAATGCGGTTCTTCCTGGCTTCATTTTTATCTGGACAGTCATCCTGATATTTATATGTCAAAACAGGTTGAACTGCATTATTTCGGAGAAAGATATCCGGAAGACATGGAAGATTTCCACAGTAACTTTCCTTTTGATCAGGATTTTAAATATTTCGGTGAGTCCACCCCCAATTACTTTAAAAATCCGATAACTGCAGAACAAATAAAAGAGTACTCACCCGAAGCAAAAATTATTGTTATTGTCAGAGATCCCATTCAGCGGCTGTTATCCCGGGTCTATTATGCAAAACAACTAGGAAATATCAAAGAAAAGAAAACCTTAAATGAAATATTTGCTGATCTGCGTCAACAGCCTGTGTATGACAGCCATTATGAACGATACCTTCCGGCGTTTGAGAAACAATTCGGCAAAAATAATTTTAAAATAGTCAGTCTGGAAAAAACAAAGACGGATTTTGACAGCTTCAATGAAGAATTATGCAGTTATTTAGAACTCGATGATGAATTTTCAGCTGAAAATTTAGGAAATAAAAGCAAAAACGCAACCGGCAGCAAAATGTTCAGATTGATTTACAGGATGACCATCCGGCCTGTTAAACTTAAATCGCCGAAACTGTACCGATACTTACTGAAGAACAGTTTTATGAAGGTGAGCAAAGAATATTTGCTGAAAATTCTGGGTAAGGCTAAAAAAGAACCCTTGTCTGATGAAATATACCAGAAGCTGCAAAATGAATTTTTACCTACCTATGACTATTTGCATAAAAAAGGGTTTAAGGATGTCTACAAAATAAAATAAGAATGATATTGCTGAGGGATTATGGTGGATAAAAAAGTTAATCTATTTATAGTCGGATTAAATAAAGCCGGTACAACCTGGCTTTTTCACCTGTTAAAAGAGCATCCGGATATACAGTTCTCAACAAAAAAAGAATTATTTTATTTTGATAAAAACTATCCGGCAGGTCTGAAAGACTATCATTCCTGCTTTGATTTTAATTCAGAACATACATATTATGCTGAAGGTTCTTCCACCTATGTTAGATCTTCCAAAACTGCTGAAAAAATAAAACGTTATAATCCAAATGCCAAAATTATCATAATACTTCGGGATCCGATAAAACGACTGCTTTCCCAGTTCTATTTCAGAAAGCAGGTCGGGGCAATTCCGGAAAAACTGACTGTAGAACAAGCGATCAAAGGAGAGGATTATATTATTGTTTTTGACAGTCATTATGAAAAATTAATTCCTCCCTGGCTCAGGATATTTAATCAAAAAAATATAAAAATAATCAGTATGGAAAAAGCATTAAAAAATATAACAGAGTCCTGGACAGATATACAAAAATTCCTGGATATTCAATCCATACCTGTTCCTGAAACCGCCCATCAGTCAAAAAACGTGACCGGTAGTAAAAAATTCAGATTATTATATAAAATGAGCATCGTCCCTATAAAAAATAACTTTCCTCAATTATACCAAAAACTGCTGCAGTCATCTATAATGAAAAAATCCAAAAAATATTTTCTGACCAAATTCGGTAAGCAAGAAAAAAAGCTGAATGTTAGTACTTTAATGCAGTTAAAGAATGAATTTGCTGACACCTATACATATTTGTTTTCACTTGGTTTTGAGGATATATATAAAACAACAAGAGACAATCTTGATTTTGAAATCACTAAATAAGTATCAGACATGAAAAAAATTCTTTTCATTACATATTACTGGCCTCCTTCCGGCGGTCCCGGAGTACAGAGAATATTGAAATTTGTCAAATATCTTCCTGAACTGGGATTCAAACCATTAGTGTTAACAGTTAAATACGGAGAATATCCGGCAATAGATAACACGCTGATGGACGACATACCGCCGGAATGCAGAGTATATCGTACAACAATTCTGGAACCGAATAACATATATAAATTTCTGACAGGTAAAAAATCAAAACATACTATTGAGCATGATATTTTCTCACAGAAAGATAAAAACATTGTTGACAAACTGGCAAAATGTATCAGACTGAATGTATTTATACCAGATGCAAAAATCGGATGGTTTCCGTTTGCTGTTCACAAAGGAAAACAGATTATAAAACAGGAATCTCCGGATATAATCATATCTTCATCCCCCCCGCCTACTGTGCATTTGATTGCAAAGAAACTGGCCGGATCCGGTAACATTCCCTGGATTGCAGATTTCAGAGATCCCTGGACTGAAATGCATTATTATCAGCAGAAACGAACTGAAATCACCAAAAATATTGATAAATATCTGGAAAAATCAGTCATTGATTCTGCAGACCACCTGACCTGTGTCAGTAAACATTTTTTACAGATGCTTCCTCCAAAAAAGAAATATACTATCATCCCTAATGGTTTTGATGAAGATGATTTTAACATTCTGATTGAAATGACAGATAACTTCATTATTACTTATATGGGTACCTTAAATCAGAACAGATTTTATCGGCAGGCTTTTGAGAAATTACATTATTTTCTTGAAAACCATACATCATCTCAGTCAACAATTGAACTGAATTTTATTGGAGGTATTTCTTCTGATATTAAAAAATATTTAAAAAAACTATTCTCAAATTATGAAAATATTTACTTCAGAGGATACCTGAACCATAACAAAGCAGTTGAAAAAATTAAAAAGAGCACTGTGCTTCTGCTTTTTCTGGAAAAGGCTGATGATTATAAGGGTCACATACCAGGTAAATTATTTGAGTACCTGGCAACCGGAAATTATATACTGGGAATGGGATCAGAAGGAGATGCTCAGGGAATCGTGGAGAGAACAAACACCGGTACCATTACTTCTGAACCGGATCACTTCTATCAGCTTCTGGAAAAAAACTTTTCTAAATGGAAGGAGGGAAAAGCACCGCACCCGAACTTTCAAAAAATTAACAATTATTCCAGAAAAAAATTAACTGAAAAACTTACAGGAGTCATTAACTCATTATTGGATTCGGAGAATTAATAAAACTGAAATAAATATTTTTGAGTCTCAGGATTACTTTTTTTATAAAATTTTTAATTAATCCTTATAACTCCTTTAAACCAAATAAATTTTCAGCATTTTGAGTGGTTATCTGAGCAAGTTCCGATTCATCTATAGTATGTATTTCAGCAACTGCTTTTAATATATAATGTAAATAAGAAGGATCATTACGTTTACCCCGATGTGGTACAGGGGTCATAAAGGGTGCATCAGTTTCCAGAAGCAGCCTGTCCGGAGGTACAGCAGCCACCACTGACTGTTTGCTGAAATTTTTGAAAGTAACCACCCCGGTAAATGAAATATAAAAGCCCAGATTCAGGATTTCAGAAAGATCTTCCTCTGTCCCGCTGTAGCAGTGAAAAACACCACGGGGTATGGTATCCAGATTCCCCAAAATTTCCAAACCGTCTCTCATTGCTTCTCTGATATGTATGATAACAGGAATATCCCGTTTTGCTGCCAGTATCAGCTGTTCAGTGAAAAAATTTTTCTGAATCGGACGGGGAGAGTAATCATAATAATAATCCAGCCCTGTCTCACCCAAGGCAACAATTTTAGGATGACCAAGCAGTTTATCAATTTCAGCAAGATCCTGCTCTGTATGATTCCCGGAATCATGGGGATGTATTCCCGCTGCGCCGAATACCATATCATAATTTTCACAATTCAGGATTACTTTTCTGCTGCTTTCAAGATCAGTAGCAATATCAATAATATATTTCACATGGGAAGCAGCTGATTTCTCAATCACTTCCGGAAGATCCTCATTAAAATGCTCCATATTCAGGTGAGCATGGGTATCGATTAATTGTATGTTGTTATCATGTGTATTCATAAAATTTTTTTTACTGATTAAAAAACATACAGATTCCCTTATTAATTTCCCATATCTATCAGAAATCTGATGTTTTACTAATAATTATTATTTGTGTGATTCTTTTATCTGTGTGGAAGTGTATAAAAGTTATTATTTATATTAACTGACTTTAACCCCGGTGTTCACATCTTTATCTGTAGTCAATAAAACAGGTTTTCCATCCTCAACTGCAGCTAAAAGCATACCCTGGGACTCTACTCCTCTTATTTTTGCCGGCTCCAGATTGGCAACCATAATAATGGTCTTACCGGTTATCTGTTCAGGAGTATAATCCTGAGCCAGTCCGGCTACAAGCTGTCTTTTCTCACTTCCCAGTTCAATCTGAAGTTTAAGCAGTTTATCTGCATTTTCCACTTTTTCAGCCTGTATGACTTTCGCAGTTCTGAGATCTACTTTTTTTAAATAATCTATAGAAATCTGTTCTGATTGTTTTTCCTGCTTTTCCTCATCCATAGTCACCTCTTCTTTTTTAAGATTGTTTCTTTCTTTTTCAATTATATCATCTTCGATTTTAGTAAAAAGAATTTCCGGCTCCCCCAGTTTGAACCCCGGAGAAAATTCAGAATGTATAACCTCATCCCAGGATAATGTTTGTTTAATATTAAGCATTTTCCTCAGTTTAGCAGCGGAAAAAGGCATAAAGGGTTCCAATAATGTAGACAACACCCTGGTAATATGCAAACAGATATTAAGCGTTGTTTCACAATCAGCAATATCAGATTTTCTGGTTTCCCAGGGAGCTTTATCATTAAAGTATTTATTTGCAGACCTGCATAAATCCATAAGTCTTCTGGTGCTGAAACGGGTCTGGAAATTTTCCAGATGTTGAGTGATCTCGCTATGTTTGTCTTTAATTTCCTTAAGCATTGATCTGTCCATTTTATCCAGTTCATGCCGTTCAGGAACTTTGCCATTCCAGTTTTGAGCTATAAAAGTGAGTGTTCGATTAATAAAATTACCAAGAATATCAGCAAGCTCATCATTATTACGGCTCTGGAACTGAGTCCAGGAAAAATCTGTGTCTTTGGTCTCAGGTGTGTTTATTGCCAGTGTATATCTGAGCGGATCCGGGGCAAATTTTTCCAGATAATCCTTCAGCCAGACAGCATAATTCTGACTGGTAGAAATTTTTCTTCCTTCAATGGTCAGATACTCGTTCGCAGGAATAGCATCAGGAAGCACAAATCCGCCTGCTTCAGCCAGCATCATAGGAAAGAGGATAGCATGAAATACAATATTATCTTTTCCGATAAAATGTATAAGTCGGGTGTCTGAATCACACCAGTACTCTTTCCATTTTTCAGGGTCTCCCATCTTTTCAGCCCATTCTTTGGTGGAAGAAATATAACCGATAGGAGCATCAAACCACACATAGAGGACTTTCCCTTCAGCTTCCTCCAGAGGAACCTTAACTCCCCAGGTAAGATCTCTGGTTATGGGTCTGTCCCCCAATCCTTCTTTATACCATCCCATACAGTAGTTGTATACATTTTCTTTCCACTGTTTTTTTTCAAACCATTTCTTCCAGGAATCTGCCAGTTTTCCCATAGGTAAATACCAGTGTTTGGTTTTCTTAAGTACCGGAATAGAATTATCAATTTTTGACCTGGGTTCAAGCAGCTCACCTGTCTGCAGCCATTTCCCACACTTTTCACATTGATCCCCCCGTGCTTTATCATACCCGCAAAAAGGGCAGATACCTTCAACATATCTATCCGGCAGAAAACGTTCAGAAGTCTCACTATAGAATTGTTCTTCCTCTTTAACAATAAAAATCCCTTTTTTATAGAGAATATTAAAAAATTCCTGTGCTGTTTCATGATGCAGATGCAGAGAGGTTCTTGAATAATTATCAAAACGTATACCAAATTCTTCAAAACTTTTCTTATTAAGCTGATGATAATAATCAACAATTTCCTGCGGTGATACACCTTTTACATCTGCCTGAACAGTAATAGGTACACCATGTTCATCAGAACCGCAGATATAAATTACTTCTTTATTGTTCAATCTAAGAAAACGCACATATATATCAGCCGGAAGATAAGCACCTGCAATATGACCAAGATGAAGAGGGCCATTTGCATAGGGCAGGGCACTGGTTACCAAGTATTTATCGGTTTTTTTTATCTTTTCCAATGGTGCTGTCCTTTCCCTGTTTCTTGTTATCCCAGGATTTTTTTATAGTTTTATTCCCCAGCTGTTCTTTTAACTTTTGAAGTTCAATATGTTCTTCCTGCCCATTTTTATATTCAATGGCAGCAACACCTTTTATCGGATCAATATTCTTTACCATCCCGGTGCCTATTTTTGTTTTAACTTTCACTCCGGGTTTGGGAAAATTTTGTTTGACTGCTATATAAAAATCTCTTTCATATTTCAGACAGCACATTAATCTTCCGCAGGCACCGGTAAATTTAGCTGGGTTCACTACCAGATTCTGATCTTTAGTATACTGAGTAATGACCGGATCAAAATCTCTGAGAAACGTTGTACAGCATAAGGGATAGCCGCAAACCCCCAGCCCGCCTATTCGTTTTGCTTCATCCCGGACTCCTATTTGCCTGAGTTCTATCCTGGTTTTGTAATGTCCGGCAAGATCTCTGACCAGGGCTCTGAAATCCACCCGTTTATCAGAAGTAAAATAAAAGGTTATCTTTTTATGATCAAACTGGTACTCAACATCAACCAGTTTCATTTCCAGCCCGTGGTTTTCGATTCGTTTCTGACAATCCTGAAAAGCTTTTTTTTCAAGTTCTCGATTTTCTTTTAACTGAATGATATTTTGTTTATTAGGTTTACGAAGTATTTTTAATTGATCTTCATCTTTCGATTCCTTTGTATCAATAATCTTGCCAATATTGACCACCAATCCCAGATCCTCTCCTTTATCAGCTTCCACAATAACAAAATCACCCACTGAAAAAGGAAATTCCTGCGGATTACTGTATAATCCTTTTCTCCCCCCTTTAAATTCAACTTCAATTATTTTTGCCATAATTTAAATCAATTTTTTGTGAAACAACAATCTAATGATTGTCGTAAATTTTGAATAATTAAATCAAGATAAACATTTTTATCTATTAAATCAACACTCCTGGTTATGTATTTCATACTGTTTTCTGCATCAAGTTCCGGATATTTGTTAATTAAGCTCTCCAGTGAAGTCTTCATGTCGTGATTTATTATTTGATCAGTCAATCCTAATTTTAACTGAAGTATATCTCTCATAATAATCTGCAGATTCTGTAAAATTTTCTTAGTTTCAATTTTATCATTATTTTTTATAAACTTTTCAGTATAGGTTAAAGATTTTAATTCATCAGAGTCAATACATTGTTTAAGAAAATCAAATGCTTTTTTTCTAAATTCCTCAATACCTTCTTCTGCTATTGTTAACGCCTTTTGTAGACTTCCGTTTGATATTTCCCCGATAAATGCTGCTTTTGTTCTTTCAATTTTATTACCAGTTACCAGGGTTTCAGTTATTTCATCTTTGGTAAGAGGATCAAAATGGATAAGCTGACACCGGGAGATAATCGTCGGAAGCACATTTCCCAATTCTGATGTAGTTAAAAATATGATGGTTCGGGGAGGGGGTTCTTCCAGTATTTTAAGAAGACTATTACAGGCCTGAGTTGACATTTCATGAATTTTAGAAATGACAAAAACACGATATTTATCTTCAGGGATTTTAAGATTTACTTTTTGTTTGATAGTGCGAATTTCGTCAATACTGATTTGGGGTAATTTGGTAAGGGTGGGAGGAAATTCTGCCTCCCGATAAGGATTGTTGATCCGCTCCAGATTTGCTTCTCTGATTATTTCATAATACTTATCTTTATTCATACTTCCGGGCCTGGAAGGAACAGGCTGAATAAAGATGAAATACGGAGATTGTAACTGAAGGAAATTTTTACATTCTTTGCATTCACCGCATCCCCAACAATTATTTTCGGAACAGTTTAATCCCATTGCCAATGATAAAGCAAAACCGTCTTTACCTACTCCGGTTTGACCATAAAAAAGATACGCATGTGCCAGACGATTCTTTTTGATCGATGTTGTAAAAATATCTTTTATTCTTTGTTGTCCTACTATCCTGTACATTCTTACCTCAACCATGTTTCAGGATTAAAATGCTTTTCACCCTGCCAAATTTCAAAATGAAGAGTGGAACCATAAAGATTATCCGCATACCCGATACGTCCAATAGTATCTCCTGCACGTATATCCATATCCTTGTCAACCATAACCATATCAAGATAGCCGTATACTGTATAATAACCTTCCCCGTGATCCACCAATACCAGATTACCCATTCCTCTCATCCAGGTAATATAGGTAACCCTTCCCTTGGCAACTGATTTTACCAATTCTCCACCTATTGCTTTAATATCAATCCCCAGGTTATCATACCAGGATGAGGAAGAACCGCCCCGGGTAGTTCCGTAATCCTGAATAATGGTTCCCTGTACCGGCCAGTTCAGTTTTCCTATTAAGTTTCCAAATCCTGTTCCAGGATATTTTTTATATTCAGGAGTATCCCTGCGTTTCGATTCTTCTTGTTTAATACGGTCTTGTATTGCCTTAAATGCTTCTTTCTTCTTTTCAATCTTGTTCTGCAGAAATTTCTGGTCCTTCTTAATAGTCTGCAGCATATCATTTCTATTCTTTATTCTATTGCTGAATTCGCGGGTTTCCTGATTTTTCTCCTGAATTATATTCTCTTTTTCTCTAAGTTTTCTATTAAGCGTTGTTCTAAAATCCTCAATTTGTTCTTTTTTCTTTTGTAACAGATCCAGATTCCGTTTATCATTATCCATAATAATTTTTAAATATTTTAACCATACTACTGCCTGGTTAATTGAATTTGTAGAAAAAAGAACTGCCCAGTTTGCCACTCTTCCTTTTTTATAAAGTGAGACCATTCTTTTTTTAACTACTTCTTTGAGCCGGTTGTATTGTGACTGCACCTGAGAAAGCTGTTTTTCAGTATCTATGATATCATTTTCAAGATTTTCCTTTTCATCATTCAGTTTAATTATCAGTTTTCTCTGCAGTCCAATAGTTCTGTTGAGATCTTCAATTTTCTCAAGCAGAGAAATTTCCTGATCTCTTTTTATCTGTAATTGGTTTTCCAGTTCATTTATCTCCGACCGAATTTTATTCAGCTCCTGCTTCGTCTGACCATTAAGAATATGAGAGCCGGGAGTCAAAAATATAAATAAAAAAATCACTGCCCGGAATTGTCTGTAACTTTTTGACCTATATTTTCGAATAGATCTTTTACGGTAATAAATCATTTATAATATCTAATTTTGTCAATTTTCTGTATATCCATACAGCAACAAAACATTTCAAAACTTCAGCAGGTAAAAAAACCAAAAAACCAGTAACAAACACTTTACTGAATGAAACTGAACTGTCGATAATATAGTTCAGATTAACATACAAATAAAGTGATCCAACTCCTAAAATTACCAGTACACCACTACCACATGCTAAAAAGAGTCTGTAAAAACTCTGTTCATTCTTCTTTTGGGATAGTCTTCCGCACACATACACGCTTAAAGGAAAAGCTGCCAGATATCCGAAACTGGGTTGAAGTATATAAGCAGGACCTCCTCCTCTGGCAAAAACCGGAATCCCTGCTAATCCTATTAAAAGAAATAACACCTGACTCAAAACAGCCCTTCTGGACCCTAAAAGCAGAGCAGAGAAGTAGACAAACAGTGTCTGAAGAGTAAGGGGCACAGGAAACATTGGTATACGTATAAATCCACCTACACAGGTTAATGCAGTAAAAACAGCTATTAACACCATAGAATAAATTTTATTATCACTGCTGCTTTCTGTTATGATCCTGTTCATAATTATGATAGTTTACAAAAACGGAAGGTGAAAATCAACAAAAATTAAAAAGATTATTATTAAACATTCAAAACATTATAATAAAAGAAACTCCGGGACTGAACACCTCGTCCAATGC
>Ga0180433_10002531_pt1 | contig 28087 bp, 18 predicted proteins | sample SS_ome_8_FD_132980 | JGI IMG/M metagenome (GOLD analysis project Ga0180433, IMG submission 132980) | Hypersaline lake sediment archaeal communities from the Salton Sea, California, USA - SS_1_D_1 metaG | ecosystem: Environmental > Aquatic > Non-marine Saline and Alkaline > Hypersaline >... | reverse complement strand
TTAGTTATTATAAGGAGTTCGTACCCTTCGACAAGCTCAGGGCGAACGGAGAATTAATAATTTTTTTCAGATAAATGCTTTATTCTTTTAACCATTACTCAACATTTATATTAATCTTCTTAGCTCGAGTTCACGCTACTTAAAGGCCATAGCAATTTTAACTAAGAGCTTATCTGAAAATTGAAACATTTACAAAACCGAAAATTTTCACTTTGCATTTAACACGAACCCTTAGGCAATATGCAAAAACCGATACATCATCAATGCAGAGATTATATTACTTATAAAAACAATCATTGTAGTAAAGCGAATATCAATGGAATAAAAACGACTAAGAAACACAAAAAAAAGAACTTGAAAAATCGCAGAAATAATCCCTAAACAAATACACTCCAGTAATACATTTATAGGTCTAAATGTATCAAATGTCATCTGAAATTTTGCAACGTACACAAAAAAAACAATAATAAACGTATAAAACACTGAAGCAAATATTTTAGAAAAAACAGCCATAAGAATTGACGGCATAAGCTTAAACTTTCCAACAACCTTCAAGAAAAAAAGCATAACCAGAACATTGATGGGAATATGATATATCCCCCATGTCATGCCCCAAATCCAGGTATTAAGAAAAAAATTTGAAAATGAAGAAACAGACATTATACTTCCTTTTTTACATAAAAAATTCAAATCTGACATGTACAGACTTAAAATATCCATATAGGAACATTAGATCAAGTTTTATAAAAAAATACAAAATATATACAAAAGATTTCTATTATTCTGCTATATTAAACAGGCAAACAATAAAGGCTTATAACAAAAGGGAGCCAAAAATGAAAATGAAACGGATAGCCTTACTTATTTTTTTATGTTCATCACTTTTAGCAAATCAAGATGATGCAGACAAAAAATTTAATATCGTAAACAAAATGAACTCATCCATTGACCCTAAAATAATCCTACAAAACACAACCGAACAATCCTCAAAAAACGTTTTGGAAAATAGCAATACGCTTGAGAATATGAGTATTGTTAAAAATAAACCTATCTTAGAAAACAAAAGCGACATCACAACGTGTGCGATAACATCGGATGGAAACTCACAAGGATATTTAAATAAAACAAAAGGATTTTGGAAAAAATATAAATACCACATCATCCTGTCTTCTGTAGCCGGCTCATATGGGGCCATACTGTTCCTTCTTTCCAAGGGACACCTATACCTTAGCAAAGAAAACAAGTGGTCATCCTGGCCAAAAAACAAAGCTTTTCAGGAAGTTCTTGAATTGCCTCAGCAAGAGTTAGCTGAATTACTTTTGCAAAATATTCAAACAAAATATAAAAATGAAAAAAATAAAATAGATTTTATATCCCCCATGGCAACCTTTATTAATGAAGTGGAAAAAGAAAAACGGACTATTATATTTTATACGCGACTATACACATTCTTAAAAAAAATGCATCTTATCAACCTATTTCCCGTATCCAATAGATATTTTGAAAACACAAATGAAAAACTCCAAAGACTTTCATATATAAAAAATGTTTTTCTTTCATGGGCAACGAACATACCTCCTAGTAGATTCTCAAATAAAAAAAGCAGGTCTTTCGTAGAAAAAAAAGATAGTAAACTCGCCAACATTAGTGTTCAGGTTACTAATTCATTCTCGCCCACATTAACAAGCTATCTTTCAAACCCTGGATCCGGCTTAAAAACAGCAGCATTCCATGGTATTCATGCTGCAAATCAATTAGTTAATGAAATGATTAACACCACAAGAACCATTTGTAAAAAAACAAAACAATTTACACAAAAACACAAATATTATCTTATTCCTTCAGCGATACTCACCTCATACATCACCGCCCTTTTTTGTGTATCAAGAGGAAATAGCTACCTTGACAAAAAAGAACTCTGGTCAGCATGGAAAAAAGAAATTGCTACCCAAGATCTTATCTTAGATAACAACAACAGTGAATTAGTAAAAAATCTTTTACTAGAAATTCAAACAAGACATATGGATAAAAACAACCCAATCGATTTCATCACGCCATTAGCAAATTTCATCAAAAATATGGAACAAGAAAAAAGATCTCTTACGTTTTATGCAAACATATATAATATGCTTAAATCATCCCACTTGCTTAAACTATTTCCGGTAGACAAAACTTGTTTCCATAAAGTTGAAGATCAAATACAACGATTACATTTTATTAGAAGCATCTTTTTAACCTGGGCAGCACGATATAAAATCGAACAAAACAAGGCATTACCTATTAACTAGTCAACCTTAAAAAGGTTTACATTTAAACTATCAAAAAAGCAAGAAAAAAGACGGCCCCGGCCGTCTTTTTAGTATTCTTTTAAAAAAATTAAAGGACTTTCTCTTAAGGCTAATTTAGTTAGCTAATAGAAGCAATTCTTCCGCTACCACCAATGGTCGATGCAAAGTATTTTATGTCATCATCACCAAATCTTATACCAATACCACCAAACGCATTTGCATTATGTTTACTGATAAAGTCATCAGCTCCAAATGACATATAGATATTCCTAAACAAGAACACCTTGTTTAACCACTTTAGATGCGGCCTTCTGTCATATCGCCTATTCCATCCAGTAAAGTCAAATCCTTCTAAGGTGGTGACCCAACGGAATTTTTCAGACTTAAGTGGAATATCAAAGTCTACGGCCAAACCAGCAGAACCTTCAAATAAACCAAATCTAAACGCTAAAGGCCCAAATATTTTTCCAAACTGGAATCCAATTTTAAACGTATTTCTTCTTATTTTTTCTTTCTTTTTTGTGAAAATAAATCGAAGTCTATCTTTATCGGTAAGGTCTAACTTACATGGGTCTACCCAATTGCCACATTGATCCTCATACTCTCTATATGTATCTTTTCTAGAGTAAAACCCTTTTTGAGATGAAGCCAACTGGATCAAGTAGAAATAATAATCGTTGGGATGAATTCTGATATTGAAATACCCTTTAGAATCTTCATACCTATAATTTTCTGCAGGTCTATACATAGATTCAAAATGGGAATCAAATATAATCTGTAAACGATCTATTCGTGCAAAGTAATTCTTAATACCCTCGGCTGCAACTTTAATATCTCTATAGGTTTCATCTTCATTTATAAGCTTACCAAGAACTCCCTGACCTTCATCAATTTTCTCTGCAACAGAACCTAGATGGCGCAAGCTATCACGAGCTTGCAATGACGCATCACTTAATGCATCAGCTGTCTCACCAACTTTATTTGCTACTCGATCAAAATCCCTATCAAAGACATCCGATATCTTTTCTATACTATCTTGAAATGCCGGTAAAACTTTTTGATCCAATTTATCCGTTAAATTTCTAACATTTTCACCAATTTTTAAAATAGCATCTATATTTTCTTCGTTTTTGCTCAAACTCTTATCAATTAAATCAGAGAACGACGCAAAACGCCTTGAAGCCTCCTGCAAATTGTCAAATATCGATTTAATCTGCACTTCCCCTTTAACGCCTCCAACTGCTTGCTTGAATGATTTAGTGACATCCTCAACATTGGTAGCAATATCTTTTACCTGCTGCAATATCTCATCCACATTCACAGGAGAAACACTTGGCTCACTCAGTGACTGCCCAGACTTCAAACTTCTGAGCAAGGGATCCCCAGGAACAACTTCAATAAACTTTGTTCCAAGTAATCCATCTTGACGAACAATGGCATATGCATTGCTATACAAAACAAAACTTTTTAAAACGGCTATATCTATCTTAGCCTGCATTTTTCCATCACGCACTAACGCAAGATCTTCTACCCAACCTACCTTTACACCAGCGATTCTTACTTCCGATTTACGCGTTACACCCGACACATCCTTGAAGTAAACTTTATAGGAGGAATATTTATATTTATCTAATCTAAAGGCTCCTATTTTAAATCCCATGTAAAGTAAAATTAGTAATGCAGCTAATATAAATGCACCGACATATGTTTCAACTTTTCCTAGCAACACTCATCCTTCTTATTATCAATTAAATCCAATAAGACTCTGAAATATGACAACTAACAAATGGTGGCTTTCTCTTTTTCTCTTTTTTCTCAGCCTCTTTCTTTACGTCTTTTTTTTGCTGTTTCTTCTTCTCTTTATCAACATCCCTTACCACGCGAACCCATATAGTCGCGTATATTTTTTGAGTAACTCCCCCAACAGTACCATATGATACCACAGAGAATGCATTATAGGCAAATTCTTTACTGATTATTGGTTTTAGCCACTTCGGTAGGTTTTCCCACTTCACCCCATAGAGCTGTGCAAATATTTTATTCCAATCTTGAGGTAACACAATTTTTAACTGCCCATATTTTTCTCGAAAAGAAAAATCTTTCAATAACTTTTTAATCTTGGCCTTGCGTGCAGCAATGCTTCCTCCTTTTTTACCTTTAAATCCGAAAATAGTTTGTAAGGATTCCGATATAAACCAAGGATTAAGCCCTTCTGGATAGAGTACATTTGGCGTAAAAATATCCATCCAATAAACTGTTTCTTTAGGCTTTTCACCTTTTGGGAAAATCTTTTTGAAAATATTATCTCGAAACCCCTTGAATACCTTTCCATCACCCATTCTGAAAAATTCTGTTGGATCATCTAACCCTCGCCTTTTATCAAAAATGGTTTCAAACATCGCTTTATTGGTTAGATACTTTTCAACATTTCCAAAGAAATCTTTTCCCTGTATAAATTTTACAACCCCCTTAAATACATTCTGTAAGACATCCCTATACCCAAAACCTGGAGGCTTGCTTTTGCCCCCTTTTTTTTCTCCCGACTTAGCTTTTTCTTTATCTTTAGATTCTTTATCTTCAGCTTCTTTTTCTTTTTCGTGTACATCTTTTTCCCCCTCCTTTTTTTCTTTTTTTGCTCCCTTTTTTATACCAAGAGCAGCCATTTTTTTAGGAGAAAAAGCTTTAAATTGCCGCTTTTCTTTATCAAACATATCATCTATAGCCAATTTTCCATTTTCCGAACTAATACATATCCTTATCTCACCTTTTACCCCATGTTGACGCTTGTTCATTTTAAATGTTTGCGGCACATTAAGTAGTGGCCATACATTTGCAAGAAAAATCTTTGCTTCTTCACTTGATATTCCGTACCTACGCTCTCTGGGAGGTCTTCCTTTCTCTTTTTCTTTTCCTTCTGGTCTTTTTTCTTTTTTCTTCTTTTTTTCCTCCAGAGAAATTCCTAGCTGTGCCATAGCAATGTTAACGCCTGAAGCCGCCAAACTTCTCGCTCGTTCTCTTTTGAGCATAGTATTAGAAGACTTGATGCCAACCACCCCTATATCTGCAATCCGAGTTGATAGCATAACAATTAATGAAATAAGTAATAGCGAAAAAACCAAAATATATCCTGGTTTATTGATCCGCCCAGAATCCCCCAAACCTTTGAAGACTGAGAGGGAATGGGCACGTTTTGCCACAAGACCACGCTTTTTAAGCCGTGGCGGATTATTTTTGCGTATTTTCATAGATAATTTCCTATTTCCCTATGTTCCTTAAAAACAAAGAAGATATATTAAATTCCTCTCTTTATTTTAAACTCAAACCGCTTTGTATTTTTAAACTGATCATCCCAAAAGGCAATCTTAAAGGTAAAAAAGCTAGGAATAGAACGCTTTATATTTTTGCCCTTTTTGTCTTTTCCTATTATCTGTCTACCTTTCCATTCAGTAAAATTTTTATATTCAACTATATAGTCTTGCTTATCACCTTCATCCTTCTTTTTTTCTTCTTTTTCATCCGTTTCCTCTTTCTCTTCTTCCTCCTCCCCCTCTTTTTTTTCTTCTTTTTTCTTTTTTCTGCGAGCAGTAATATATTCTGTGGTAAAGTTTTTTATGTTCCTACAAACTTCATACTTTAATGCACCCTTTGCTTTCTCAAATTTCTCATATGCAAGTATGGGAGACTCTCGCCGAAACAACTTGAAAGCTCTTTTTCCCGTCTTTCTTCTCACTACTCTATCAAGTTCTAATGTATACTCAACCCGAGCAAGTCGAGACTTTATATTTGTGAATGCAGGCAATGGATTCTTGGTAATAAATGTTAATCGATGGACATTCCCATCTCGATTTTCACTATAAAAAATATTTTTAAGAGGTATCCTCTTATACTCTTTTTTTTCTGGCTCCTTCTTTTTTTGAGAAGATGTTTCTGATGGCACACCCTTTTTTTCATCTTTCTTTTTTTCTCCCCCAGATTTTTTATCTTCCTCTTTCTTCTTTTTTTTCTTCTTTTTCTCTACTCTCTGAGAAAGATATTCAATACCAGAAATTTCTCCGCGTAGCAAGCTGCCAACCACAAGTGTGGATCTGTTTATACGAGAAATATCTGTTGCTACCTGTAGCGCTAAATTTGTCTGAGAAAACGTATTTAAAATAATCATCCCAACCAAAGCACTAATTGTTGTGGCTATTATAAGCTCAAGTAATATTGATCCTTTTTTCATTTTTTAAACGTTTTCGGTTTATATAAAAAACTTACGATACTCTCACCTCTTTCTTTTGCTATAGCAGCATCCTGGACCATAAGATTTTGTACATACAGATCACTCAACTCTTTTATTCTGCCTTTTACTAGTGGTTTCCTTTCATACCTTACCATAAATCCCAGTTCCTTAAAGGTTTCTCGCAGCGGATTACGCACCTTTTTGTCCGCCCTAGCCTTAAAGAGTTGGTAAGACAATACATTTTGCACAGCAAACAGCTTCTTTGACTGCAAAGCATAATCTGCAAGCCCAACCACCACATTTCTAATTAAAGCATACACAGGCGTTAACGACATTCCCACAATGGTCAATGCAAAAACAACCTCCATTAACATAAATCCTGATTTATTGTTACGGATTTTTAAATTCACTATATACCTCAAATTGTGCTGAAAATGGATTTAACACTAGGCTAAAACGCCGATTTCTTCGCCCTATTTTATCCTTTGTATCTAACAAGTTTATTATAACAGGCTGTGCAAAACCTTCAGGTAAAACATAAAACCAAACATCACCACCACTTCCATATCGCCCTAACTCATCATTACCTTCTATATAAAAATTCATTACCTGTAACTGATCCGGAATCTTAATCGATGATAATGTATAAGCACTTGCAAGCGGAACCTTTCCGCCATCCCTTCCGACATACACTCCAACTTTTTTTCTCTCTATATTAAAAGTAATATTGTTCGTCTTTCCTGTAATAATTGCATTTTGCGCAGCAAACCCTACCAAAGCAGCCAGCTGCGCAATAAATTTTTCACGAACCACACGTGGACTGTCTGGCCGCATAAGAGGAACAACGACGGCGCCCAAAATGCCGATTATGACCATGGCCACCATCAGTTCCATCAACGTAAAACCTTTTTTGGTTCTTAAAACCACAAGAGATCTCCGCTATCTACCCCAAACACTAATTCGATCTGACCGTTTTCCTCGCCGACCTGAAGCACCATAAGAGAATAAGGTATATGGTCTTCCTTCACCTTCTGATTCTGGCCGATAAACAAATGGTTTTTTAAATCCATCTTTTGGAGGTCTATTCCCCTTTAAATAAGGCCCAGCCCAGTCTTCTCCGACTTCTCCTGAAGGTCGCTTAATAAGATCTGTCAAAGATTGTGGATAGTCACCCGTTTGCGCTTTAAATAAGGTTATTGCACCTGAAAGCAATTTTAAATTTTGCTTAGTCGTACTTATATTAGCCTGTTTCACATAACCCAAATATGCGGGTATACCAACGGCACCTAAAATTCCCAAAATAACGATCGCAATCATCAGCTCCATCAACGTGAATCCTGATTTTGTATGTGTCATAATTACTCCTTTACAAATCTAATTAAACTATTATACACCTAAATTAGAAATATCTGCCTGCTGCATCATTGGTAATGCGATTGCCAATACGATAAACCCTACAATAACAGCCATTACAACCAACATTATAGGAGTAATTTTACTTGCCAATCCATCTGCAACTTCACCCAACTCCTCTTCATAGTTTTTTGAAACAGTCAGCAACATCTGACCCAAATTACCACTCTCTTCACCCGTTTTTATAAGGTAAATAGCAATGGGAGGAAATATACCCGTTTGTTTTAAGTATTGCGCAATTTTACCTTGTTTTATAATTTTATCTCGAGCTTCACTCAATGTATTTGCTAATACTTTGTTGTCTATAATACTAACCACAATATCCAATGCTTCTGACAAATTCACGCCACTTTCTAACAGCATACCAAGGGTTTGAGAAAATTGCACTACGGCACCTGTACGCGCAAAAAACTTAATTAAAGGAATTTTCAATTTAATTTTATCTATAGCTAAAGACCCTTTCTTAGTTGACTTCCAATACATAAAGGCCAATATGCCCACAACTAAAACAATTGCTATCAACAAAAAGTATTTGGTAAAAAAACCAGATATTCCCACTAAAATTTCCGTTGGCCGAGGTAGCTTTTTTCCAGAAGCTTTTAAATTTGTTACCATACTAGGAACCACATAAACCATTAAAATAGAGACCGCAATTGCTGAAATAATAAGTTGGATAATTGGATACGTCATAGCAGATGAAACTCGTTTTCTTATCTCTTCACGCCCCTCCATATAATTAACAAGACGATCTAAAATAAGCTCTAGTTTACCGCTCGCTTCGCCGGCCCTAACAAGCTGTATATAAATATTAGGAAACACACTCGGATATTTTTTGAGTGCATCGGCCATTGAACTTCCTTCTTTAATCTCATCCTTAACGTTAATGACAATGGTCTTTAATCTTCCTTCAACTTGATCGACCAAAAGCTCTAATGCTTGTAAGAGAGGAACACCAGATTTTAGTAACACAGATAACATCCGCGTAAAAAGAATCTTATCTTTAGTCGTCACTTTTTTTTGAAATAACTTTGCAAAAAAACTAATTCGCTCACCGGTTGCAGATTCAATTTTTACAGGAAAAGCTCCTTTTTTTCCAAGCATCTCTCTAACCGCTTGCTCTGAAGGAGCATCAATATGTCCACTTATTTTTTTGCCATCTTTAGAAAACGCTTGGTAAAAATATAATGCCATCGGACCCCTTTATAAGAAAATAAATCTTTCTTATTTTACATTGGCCTGCTATTATTTAACTACATATCAAATAACCATAGCAAGCTACAATATATGTAACTTAGGTTTTAACTATCTAAGGAGTAATATGAAAAAAATAAAACTAATTACAATTATACCTATATTATTTTTTATCACATATTTTACTAATTTAAAATCAGAAAATTATCTTCTTAAGAATGAATTCAAAACAATATCAGGAAATCCCTTTATACCAATAGATTTTTCAGCCGATGGACTCAACGATTTTTTTGAAAATACATACAATAAACATTGGTATGGAACAGAATTTTTACCAAATAACTTTACCCACATGATACAATTTCTCAAATATGGTAAAAAAACAAAACAAAATTGGTCCTATTTAAAGTCAGTCATAAAAGTATTTGGAAATAAACTTAAAAGTACAACCTATGTCAACTCATATGCATTTTTAAGACTCCTCAAGGTTCTCCCCAATTTAACAAAACAATATTTTATAGTACCTGAAATAAATATATTTGAGGGAAATCAAAAAGTAATTAACGATGTATTATATTCTAACTTTATGTCCAATTTTTCATTCTTCAAACAAGATCCTCAAACATTTTTACAAGATCTTTCAAAAAACATAGTAAAAAACTTACAACAAAAAGCAGGAGTCCTTGAACAACATGTGAGCATAGAGAATCTTAGACAATCTGTCGTAAGATTCTTGGAGTCAGGGTTGGGCAAATTAGTTTGGGATCCAAAAGATCACAAAAAAATATGGAAACTGTTTTATGCAACGGCAAAAAAAATAGAACGTTTGGCCGAAAATAATATCTTTACTGACCTTGACAGTTTAGACGATCTTTTCTGGTCACTCATACATCGTTTTTGTTTCTTCTTAGAATTAACAGCACAAGAACTCCCTGTAAACTTTTATAAAAAATTTAGAATGAAATTATCTTCTTCCGACTTATTTATGTTTGAAATTGCAGAACAAGAAAGTGCAATGACGACAAAAGAAATTCATCTTGTCCATGCTTTATTTGAAAACGAAGCAAAAGCACGAGCATATCAAAGCGGTATGCTATTACGATAAAGAAATTGGGGTCCGAGACATGGACCCCAACTATTTTTATTAAAATGTTTCTCTTTTATTATATCTTAACACCCACTTTCTTTAAGATTATTTTAGCTCCCTCAAGTGGTGTTTTAAGGAAACCAAGATCAGGAGTTTTAAGACTAAATGGTTTACCTAAGACTTTACCCTTTACCTGAGCGCCTGCTTTGTAAATCTCTGCGAGGCCACCTTTAGCATTCACGTAATTAACCTCAAATCCTTTTTTAGCGATCTGAGCCATTTGATCAGTAATAACCTTAAGTCTTTTGTGAGCTTCTTCATATGCCTTAAGCGCTGGTCCTGCAAATGTCTTAACGGTTTGCCTTGTTGCTTCAGTAAATCCTTTTGCAACACTTACCCCATATAATCGAGTGGCATTTGCAGTTACACTGGCAACATTTTTTGTCAAACTAGATATTTGTCTACCCAATGAATTTGCAAGATTATTAGCAGCTCTCTTGCTATTGTTAAACTCTTTTTTTAATTTCTTGACGCATTTTTTAACCTTAAATATATTTTTTCCGCATTCCTTTACAAATGACCAAATGGATTTACCAATTTGTTCAGCAAGCTTACTGGCTTTATTTAAGGCATCATTCCTACGACTTGCTAAATTTTTTATTTGATTCCCAAGCGTATCTGCACTCTTTTTCAATCTATTTGCTTCATTTTTTATCGCATTATCTAATGTTTTTGAAGCTTTATCAAGATCACCTTGCAGTTTCTTTCTCGCTCCCTCCAAAGCTTGCGGACCAACTTTATTAAGCAGATCATTTAATGCTTCCAAGCCACCGGTTTGTATGGTAATATCAACAAAGAAACTCTTTGCATCAAAGTCTCCTTTATCATTCAACGCAGCTTTTAACTTTAGTTCTGCTTGATATAAATCAAGTAGTTTTGCAAAAATATCTGCCTCTAAGCCTGAGGTTGAAAGATTTGCTTTTGATTCAGATACAACCTTGCCAAGTGAACCCATATTCAGTTCCATTCGGCCATCCAATCCACCTGAGAACGTAGGAGGGATTAAGCCCATTTGAAAATCAAAGAATGCACCTGGTCGCTCACCCTCTTTAACCTTACGCTTACTAGATTTTGTAATACTAAACATTGGTTTTTTCGTAACAGGATTTGGTACAACTAATGGAGATAAGGAACCACTAAAACTAATACCTGTCGTAGAAGCATCTAATTCACCAGAAGCATATACATTAGGAATAAGTTGCAATTTTCCAATTTTCATGTTTAATTTCTTTGATTCTTGTTCGGACCATGCACCATCAATAACAACATCCTCAAATTTCCATGGAGGCGTCATTTTGACTAGCTGACTCACAACATTGTTAAGCCCTGGAATCTTTTTTGCTAATACATTACCCCAGAATTGTACAAAATCTTTATAATCAGCCGTACCCTTAAGCTTAAATACGATATCTATCGCACGTGTTCCATGTAAAGACATATCTACATCTGTTTGAAGATTATATTTCCCTGCTTGTACACCACCTTTAAATATAACACCTACAGGTAACAATGCACCTATACCACCTATTTCTGCAGTAGCTGTTGCTAACTCAGCAGAAATAACAAAATCCCAAATAAGACCAACCTTAAAGTCATCTGCGTTAAAACCTTTTATACCAAATATATTTTCAATCTTCGTTCTTTGTCCACCATATATTTTCAGCCTTTCTCCTGCAAATGTAACCCCACCGAAAAATTCGAAAGGGTCTTTATAAAATGGATATTTAACTCTAAATCCAGCCTCACCTGAGATTGCAGGAATAAAATCATCAGATAATACTACATCCAAACTAAATGGAGCCAAGGTAATGAAGAAACCAGGTATAAGTGTTACTGATTTCCCTTTAAGTTTTATTTTCTCTGGGAACAACGTAGCATGCGTAGGAACTGTTATCTTGAAAGAGGATCCCGCAATATCATAATGTATTTTACCTTCTGCGGATACAAATCTATCACCTAAGCCAAATACCTTTTGCAGAGGATTCAAGAATCCAATAAACTTCACTTGCCCCTTAAAACCAACCCCTTTATAGACATTATCCAATTTACTGTGATCTGGAATATCTGTTGTTGATATATATAAATAAGAATCTTTTAACTCAAATAGATCTGGCACTTGAAATATTTTTGCTAATTTTTTAGCGGTTGCATCAGGCACCTTTAATTGTTTTAGGAATGCGTCTATAGTAAATGCTCGAGGGAAAATTTTTGACAATTTAAGGTCGCCTGGTGATTGAAAGTATAAAATAACATATGGTTTTTTACCCACAAGCCCTACTTCCAAAAATGCCTTTAAGTCAATTTTATCAATCGTCATATCAGCAGATAGATTAAGACCCGTATCGGTAACTCCAAGTACTGGTGTTTTTAATGTAAATTTCTCTAGATATTTTCTTACAGGACTCTTAGGTACACCCAACAAATTTAAAACATCCGACATCTTTAGTGTTTGTTGATACTTTTCAGTAAGATCTGAAATATACTTTATAGCTTTTTTGGCCAAAGGCCCCGCTACGCCTAGCAACTTTGTTGCAACTTTATTAATTTTACTCTTTTTATCCTTGTCTGCCGTTTTTTGAGCTGCGGTTTGAGCTGCGGTTGGTTCCTTTGACGCAGTTTTAGTCACTGGAGCAGTTAGTGAAACACCGCTCGAAAACAGACACGAAACAAGAAATAGAGCAACTAATTTTGACTTCAATTGCTTCATAATTCCCCCTTTTTTAAGGTTATAACAATAGTACAACTATCCTCTAATTTTATATTAGTAAATTTTTTTAAAAAACTGCAAGAGTTTTATGAAAAAAGAAAATTTTTGCGCTCGCACAAAACATCTTTTTATAGAAAAAAGAAAAAAAGCCTTATATAAAGGAAAAAAGTTTTAAAAAATTTTATTAAAAAAGTAACTTTTCTTAGAACCTTTTCATTTTCATGATCAAAAATAAAAAAATTTGGGGCCCGTTTTAACAAGCCCCAATCTACCTTCCAAATTATTAATTATACAATTTACACCTTAACACCAAGGTAATTCAATATGACTCTTATGACGCCTATTGGTCCACTAAGATCAACACTTGGTGTTTTTATGTCAAATGGCTTACCAAAGGCATCGCCCCCTATTTCCATAGAAGGAGACTTACCTTGCGTTGTATCTACAAGACTACCTTTAAAGCCCATTTTTCTTACAACAATGGTTCCTTTTTCAATCTGAGCTATTATGTTCCCAATTTTTAATAACTGCTTATTTAAAGCATCATATGCATCAAGAACTTTTGGACCAAGCAACTCTTTAAGTGTTCCTCTTGCACCTGCAATGGTTCCTTGACCAATTGTAAGACCCGCAAGCCTGTTAGCACTCGCCAATGCATTACCTGCATCAGAACCAAACTTTTTAGCTTGATTGTAAGCTGCTTGTGCAGCTCTTTGGAATTTTGTAGCCGAATTCTTTGCTCCTGATATTATTTTTTCAGCACACTCCTTAGCTTTCCATGGAGCCCCAGCACACTGCTTTATTACATCCCAAATTGACTTACCAGCAGTTTTTAAGAATTCATTTGCCTTAGATGAAGCTTCATCTCGTTGATGCATAAAATCATCTGCTTGTTTTTTAAGAGAAGCTGCCTTGGATTTCAATTTATTGACCTGCCTGGCTTGCTCACCTTTAATATCATCCAGCTCCTTTGTCATTGCAGCTACTACTTTGTCTTTTGTATCTTTTAGGGTTTTTACCCCAAGAGTTTTAAGTAAATTGTTAATAGCTTTGATACCGCCACTTTCTGTTAGCACATCTATATAAAAACTCTTTGGATCAATATCTCCAGCATCGTTTAACGCAGCACTGACATCTATTTTTGAATCATATAAATTAAGAAACTTCTGTTTAACAAAGAATTTAATTGCACTGGTTGATAAATTAATTAAAATGTCTTCCTCAATGGTACCAAGTTTTGGCCCCATAAATAGTTTAAGATGAGCATCTAAGGTTCCCGACAGATCCGGAGGTACAAGAGTCGTTTTGAAGGCAAAATGTGGACCCTTATGGGCTGCATCTTTACTCTTACTCGATTTTGTAGCGGTAAACATAGTTGTACCAGTTATTGGATTTTTTATAACAATAGGTGTAACTGCACCACTAAATGAAAGTTCTGATTCAGAAATATTGAGAGAACCGGATCCAGATATTTTTGGGAATAACTGGAATTTACCAATTGAAGCTTCAAATTTCTTCTCAGCAGCTTCCTGAGACCATGCTGCATCCACATGGACATCTTCAAACTTCCAGTCAGGTGTTAATTTAACTAACTTATCTACTGCATTTTTAAGCCCTGGAATTCTTTTTGCAAATACATTTCCCCAGAATTTTACAAAACTCTTATAATCTGCGGTCCCATCAAGTTTATAAATAACATCAATCGCTTTGGTTCCACTTGCTGCTAATTTTACATCCGTCTTCAGCTTATAATCTCCAGCTTGGACGCCCCCGCCAAATGTTATACCTGACGGCAATAATGCCCCGATGCCACCTAGTTCTGCCGTTAATGTTGCCAATTCAGCAGAGACCTCAAAATCCCATATAAGCCCTATTTTAAAGGGATCAAAATTAAAGTCTTTTATACCAAACACACTTTTTATTGGTGTCTTCTGCATACCTTCTACCATCAATTGTGTTTCGGCCAATTTAATCTTGCCCACAAATACGAGAGGATCTTTATACAGCTCTTTAGGTAACTGCATTACAAACCCACCGCTACCGGCTATAGCTGGTACAAAGTCGTCTAATAATGATACAGTAAGCGTAATTGGAGCTTTTACACCCCCAAACTTTACAGAAAAACCTGGAATTAATTTTTTATTATCTGGGAATATCGTTGCTTCTGTAGGTATTTTAATTGCAAATGAGGAACCCGCAACTTTATAGGTTAGCTTCCCTTCAGCCTCTACTGGCTGACCTTTTAAAGCAAATGCTTTATCTAAGATACTCAAAAATCCTATAAATTTCACTTTACCTTTAAAGCCTCCACCCTTATACACATCATCAAGCTTTGGGTGTTTGGCTATTTCTGCTGATGACACATAAAGATAAGCATCATCTAACTCAAAAAGATCTGGCACTTCAAATTTCTTGGCAAGTGTTTTTGCTTTTGCGCCCTTAATACCTAATTTATTTAAAAATGGTTCTATCGAAAATGCTCGAGGGAAAATTTTAGATAATCTTAATTTATCTGGTGATTGAAGATATATAATAACATATGCATCTTTACCTGATTGCTTACCAACTTCTAAAAAGGCTTTTAACTTTACGTCTCCTATATCCATTTCACCAGATATATTAACTCCCGTTATACTACCACCCGTCTCGACTATACCAACCACTGGCGATTTTATTACAAATTTATCAAGATAAGTTCTCATAGGACTGGGTGGAACTTTTACGAAATTTAACAAATCTGACATCTTTAGTGTTTTCTGGTATTTTTCAGTAAGTTCTACAATAAAGTTTATTGCTTTTTTTGCTAGAGCACTTGTTACTTTTTTAGCAAATGTACCCACTTTGCTCTTAGTTTCTTTATCGGTCGTTTTTTCTTCTGCTTCCTTTGCTTCTTTCTTTTCTTCTTTTTCATCTTTTTTATGCTCTCTATGCTCTTTCCACTTTTCCCTTAAACTTTTATGTTTGGCATATACAGTGGTATAAGAAAATATTCCTGACAAAAGAAGTATACATAGTAGCTTTGATTTAAAATGCTTCATAATTCCCCCCATAGTAAGGTTATAAAAAATAATAAAACCACCCCTTAATTTTATAATAGAATATATTTTTATAAAACTACAACAGCTTTATAAAAATAAGAAAAGAAAAAACAGTTAAAGCTCTAAAATAAATACGATTTTATTAAAAATATTGGGGCTTATTATAAGCCCCAATACGCATAACTTCATGAAAGAAATAAGATTATTTTACAATACCAACTTTTTTCAACACGCTGTTAATATAATCAAATGGTTTTTTCAGATCAACATTCGGAGCTTTTTCATCAAACGTTTTTCCTAAGACATGCCCCTTCACATGAACTGTAGGTAATAACTTCCCACTCATTAACTCCGCAACATTACCACTTATATTTCCATACGTTACATTAAATCCTTTTTCCATAAAGGTATCAAATACTTTTGTGATGGCAGCAAGTTGTTTTGTCACGACTTGTAATGTCTTAACAGCCCCTTGAGCTGCCCCTAAGCCAAACTTAATAACAAATTGGCCTAAACTCCCTGTTAATAATTTATCAGCAGCAGCTAATAAGCCTTTTTGATATACATATAATAAACCAACTTTAACGGTATTATCAGTAACAGAATACTGCGCATAACAAAATGGCCTCAATGCAAGTTTAAGTCCCTTATTCTTTTCATTACAATATTTTGTATAGTGACTAATACTATCATTTAATGTATCAATCTGTTTTTGTACAGCTGCTTTTCTTCCCTCAATTACCCTTTTTATTTCGCTTATAGCTTTTTCCTTCGCACTTTGTAAGGAAGCAATTATAACACCAAACACCTCTTTGGCAGCTGCATCAAATACCTGCTTCAATTTAGCTAATCCATTATTTTCTAATGTAGCATCTATGAATATGCTCTTAGGATTAAGATTGCCTTCTTTGTCTAACGCAGCTTTTAGAGTCATTGCCGTTTCTAAATCTAAAATAGTTTGTTTAAACGATGCCTCAAGTCCTGAGGTTGATAATTCCATTTTTGCAGCTGTTTCAAACTTTCCTATTCCAGCGCCTACATCAACCCCCAAAAGACCATCCAGATTAACCTTGAATGTCGGAGGCAGTGCCCCAAGATTAAAGTCAAAACGCGCACCCTGTTTTTCGCCAGGTTTTGGTTCGCTAAGGCCAGATCTCGTAATAGTAATCATAGGTTTATTTATAAAAGGATTATTTATTGTAATAGGATCCAGCGATCCATTAACAGAGATCCCTTCTGCAGATCCTTCTATCTGACCTGACGCTCCTATACCCGGTATAATCTCAAGATTTCCTATTTCTCCGTTTAATTTCATTGATTTATCTTCAGACCATGCAATATTAAGCTTAACATCTTGCAACTTCATTGGAGGGGTTACCCTAATCATATCTTTTGCAACTGTTCTGCCCTTAAGAATTGGAAGCCAAAAGGCTGCCAAATCTTTAAGATCAATGTTTCCTTCAGCCTTGGCAGCTATATCTAAACCGCGAGTACCATGCAAAGACATATCTACATCAGCAGCAATTTTAGTTTTACCTGATTGCAAACCACCCTTAAATATTACACCAACGGGTAACAATCCTGCAATACCTCCAATTTCAGCCGACATCGCAACTAAATCTTTAGAGACAAGTAAATCCCATATAAAGCCAACTTTTAACCCTTCTGCATGCAAATCTTTTAACCCAAACACATTCTTTATCGGTGTTCTTTGTCCTCCGAATATCTTTAATCTTTGAGCAGCAAAAGTCAAACCACCAAAGAATTCAAAAGGATCTTTATAAAAAGGAAACTTAATACTAAAGCCGCCTTCTCCAGTAATAGAAGGAACAAAATTATCTGCTAACGTTATTTTCAATTTTGCAGGCGCTAACCTAACAGATGTTCCAGGAATTAATCGTATTTTTTTACCTCTAAATGTGAGAGATTCTGGTAATATTTTTGCTTGTGTAGGAATCTCTACTTCAAAAAAGGATCCCGCAACTTTATAATTAATCTTCCCTGAGGCCTTAACAGGTCTACCTTTTAAGCTAAAGATTTCATCTAAAACAGTTAAAATCCCTATAAATGTAAGTGCGCCTTTAAAGCCGATCCCTTGGTAGACATCATCCAACTTACTATGTTTTGGTACTTCTGTGGTAGATATATATAAATAAGCATCATCTAATTCAAAAAGATCTGGTACTTGAATTTTTGAAGCAATCGCATTTGCCTTTTTTTCTGGTATCTTTAAATTCTTTAAAAATGCTGCTATCGTAAAGGCACGAGGAAACAAAGTTGATAACCTGAATTTATTTGGGGACTGAATATAGAAAATAACATATACTTTTTTTCCAGTCAGACCAACCTCAAGAAAAGCTTTTAATGTTACCTTATCTATATTTAATTGTCCCGATATATGTAACCCGGTATCGGTTAATCCAAGCTCTGGTGTTTGTATGGCAAATTTATCTAAATATTTTCTTACGGGTCCTTGAGGAACCTCTATCGCATCTAATAGCTCAGAAAGTTTCAAGGTTGTTTTATATTTTTGAGAAAGATCTACAATATAATTGATCGCCTTTTTAGCTATCGGTCCAGCAAGCCCAAGCAATCGATTTGCAACACTTGTAATCTTATCTTGTTGAGCCGTTTTATCAGCTGCTATTTTAGCTTCAACTGACAACAGTGTATTGTTATGCGCAAATAAACACACACTAAATAATAAAACTAGTAATTTTAAGCGCTTCATCCTATCCCCCTTTAATTTAATTAGCTCTCCACACTACTACAAATTTATATTAGCAAATTTAAAAATAAAAAATCAATAAATATTTTCAAGTCATTGATTTGAGGCCAAAAAAAACCTGGCGTTTCCACCAGGTATCTTTCTATTTTTGAAGCAAATTATAGCGTTTATTTACCAATCAATAGATAAGGTAACACCAATTGTTTTTGTTGTAGCAACTTGCACACCATTAAATGGAATCTTTGCAAATAATGCCACGTATGGATGAACCCTACGCTCGTCGTCAGCATTCGTTCGTAAGAAGTTATAACCTAAGTTAAAAATCAAACTATGTGCAGTCCATTCACATAAGCTTTTTGCGGTATTTGCTATTGTATCAGAAAAACGATTTGATGAAATAAATAAATAATCATCACCATGCCTTACAAATTGATACCCAGCCCTAAATGAAATACCACCACGTTGAAATGCCTCAAGATATAAATTAAATCGTTGTGTAATACCAAACTCTCTAAATACATTTGCCTTTTGAAGCAATAAAAACTCTGTTTGACACGGATGCGTTTTAATTCTTCTACATCTTGTGTTACCAAATACATGCAATAATTGTACATCCAGACCCGTCTTTACATTATGCCCTAACGTTAAATCAATACCTACCCCTGCAAGGGCACCAGTCGCACCATCATTCCCAAAAGGAAACGCAAATATTTTATCCTCATTCCTTCTTCTTCCAGTTGGAAGTGTGACACCAAGTCTTGCATTCAAACGTACGTTCTTTAAAATATATTTCGCTTGCTCAAAATCTCTCATCCATCTAAAAAGAGCTAATGCATCACCGGCACCAGATCTGCACCAATTACCGATATCTAAGCACCCTAACTCTCTTGTTACTCTACATAAATTGTTTGTTAAATACTCTTTCACCCTCAAATCTTCTGCCGTTATATCTCTTGTATGATCTTGCCAACATACATTACATAATTTCATAGAAAAAATAGGTAAATGAAAGCTTAAAGAAAAGTTTTCTTTAAAATGATACCACCATGCAAGTTCTAATGCCGCATTCATTTTTAAATCACCACAAACACTCAAATGCCCTCGAATGCAATTGTCAGCGGCATCAATCCTTTCTCGCAATTGTCCTATTGGACAATTAGAGTCAAATCCTTCCAGCATTTTAAGCGCATTTTGATCACAATCATATATTTGTAAAACGTTAACTGGAAAACCAGCACAATTAAATCCTTTAGAGCACCCAAAACCTGTTTGAAATTGCCCATATATCTGAAAGCGAGAATCTTCTCGTATTTCTGGAAGAATAAGTGTGTCATAAAAATTTAACACATTCATAGAAAAATTTTTATTAAAAACAAAACAAAGAAGTAAAAATGATATTATTTTTATATTTCTTTTGCTTAACATCATAGTCGCCACCTTTTAATATGAGTATTATTCGTTAACTTTTAATCCAAAATTACCTGCAATAAATAGAGGTCCCCGAGAACTTCTAATGACACTAGATACCCAGGCATCTTTTTCAAAATTTAATGGAATATGTTGGCTTGCTGTAACAGCAAGGGTTTGTCGAGAAACAATCCCTGGCATTAACATATCTAACAATGGAAGCTTTTCTTCATCAGGGTTATTAGCACTTGCACTTATCCTTATAGCGCCGTCATAATTGATCATTTTTCTAAATGACCCAAAATTTACAAAATAAGAATGGGAACCAACACCAGTTCCAGGCACCTCAACAAAATAGTCTGGCAACGGCAACACCGTTGCATCATCCACATCACCTGCCCTTACAGCAAATCTATTAACTTGCGCACCGTCCCGGCAGTATTCTGATGATAATACATATACCATACCATCACAACCTTCTCTCGCAAAATCTTTTGATCTATTGGTTTTTGAAATAGGTAAAATTTGCCTTACGGATGAACCATCATATGCTGGAACAGCAATCTTTGTCCATGCAATATCAACATCTCTTGCAATATCTTGACCATTACCAACCCTAAATAAGCCCATACTTGTTGCCAACAAACCTAATTTTTCTGAAATAGCAAAATCAAAAAAGGTTCCCATTGAAGATATATCTTGCACGGTATCTAAAGATGCTAATTGTATACCTTTAATATCCCCTGTCACAAAATTGTTCCGCTCATCAGAAAGGTCTATGCGGGCAAGAATTGTATCAGTCAAAACATATAAAAATTGATCTTGGCTAATCAATTTGCGAACAAAACGAAAATCTCCTATCTTTTTAAAACTCATTCCCGGTTTTAGGTTTTTAAAGTTTGGCCCTAAACCATCCTGCACGCTCCAACCATTACCAGTCGCATCAACTAAAACGGCTACACCGCCAACTCCTCCTACAAAAAGTTTACCTGATCCAAAATCAGAAACCTCTGCAGAAGTTATAGGACCTAATTCATCAAGAGAACCACCCGCAACAACCACAACATTTGTGTTTTCACAAGCTCCGTCTTGTATTGCACCAGTATGACAATCTACTTTATCAGTAGTAAAATCACCGCGACATGGCACAAACTCTAAACCATTCTGATACCCCAACTGAACTAAGGCAATTTTTTTCAAACCAGTGGCAACAAGCAAAGTTGTATTTTTTAATGCCTGCGTATCATGTGAAAACTCAAACAAACCTTGAATACCTTCAATTTCTTTAGGAAATTCCACACCTAAAAGATCAACCAAATCTGCAAATCCCTCTTTATCTCCGTTTCCCCATAGTGTACGACGTACCGTTTTAACATTATTTTCTTTTGCACCTACCATCATTAACAGATCACCGTACTTTTTATCCATAGATGCCCCAAAAACATTTTCTGAAGCTGTTGCAACTCGTTGCCAATTTGACCATCTTTTAATTTTACCCTGATCATCAAACAAAGCGCGAGACATAAAGATGCCAGATTTTTCTCCAATATCTGGCGTACCCACAACAGCAAAAACAGCATCCGAACAAATAAATATATCGCTTATATCACCAGCCTTCATATCTCCACCACCCACTTGTATGGCTTCATCTTCAGAAACAAACAAGGAATCCTTACTTATAGCTTTTGTTCTAAGATAACGCCCTTTTAGAGATCGAATATTGCCATCGTGAAATTCATCTTCTGGCACTGCGTTCTTGTGAGCAAGGAAATAATCTATCAACTCTTTGTGCTCTTCTTTATCCCGCTGATCATCTACGGCCTGTTGATAATCAACAACAAGAGGTAATGCATACACAGATCTTTTCGTGCTTTCTGAGTCGCCATTTCCACCCAAGACAACTACATACCTTAGTCTATTACTTGAAAGCATAGTTCGCACTTTATGCAATGAAACTTTCGCATTTTTTCCTTTTGCTGCAACAATATGACTTTGATTTCCGGTAAGAGCTCTATCAGAAGCTAAAATACCCATAAGTCCAAAACCCTCTGCTTCAACTCTTCCTACAAGAAGTGCTCGAGCTCCATCATCATCATTACCTCCAGCCTCAACCTGAAGAGCAATAAATAAACGATTCAGCGTTTTATCCCAATGAATATCTGCCACCTTAATAGATGAAAGATCTGACCCTATTTTTGCAATAATGGAAGACTTATCCAAAGGAAGAGATTTTAATCCATATTGTTCAATAACAATTTTCAATTTTTCTGGTTCTTCTTCTTTTTTCTCTGCTTCACCCGGCTTATTCTTTACATCTTCTGTTTTATTTTCAGATTCTTCTGATGACTTTTTCTCTTGATCATCATTCTTTTTTGTTGAGTCGTGTTTAAACTGCAATACGGTTATGCCACTTCCTGGATCACCAAATTCACCTCCTTCATTACCTTTTACAGCTAACACCATAGACTTTGAGGCAATACCTTGTAAACCAGAAAGACCTTTTAAAAAAACTATTTCTGATATTGGCTTTTCATTTGCATCATTAATAATATCTGATGTCCCCACCAATGTTTCTTGTGTGTGTGGGTTTATTAGATATACCTTATCTGGCTCGCTTGCTGTAACGACAACCGGATAAGATGTTGTCCTTTTTTCAGCTATCTCTTCAACTAATGAAAGATATTTTACATGTGAGTTAAAAAGAGGGTTGTCATTATCTGACTCAAAATTTATAGAAACTTTCTCTTTAGCTAGAGGTACAAAAATATTAGCAGGAACTCTTTGCACGGTTGATACAGCAAAATCACTTGTTGGCTGATTTCCTGACTTTTTAATTTCATGATACGCCGCGACATATAAGCTACTGCCATCTGAATTCATCGCATATGCCCCCAATGGAAACGCCGATATAGCTACCCGCGGATCTTTTTCTTTTTCTACCTCCGAAGGTACTGTAGAGTCTGCAGAAAAAATAACCTGTGAACAAAATACAATAGATAATACCAAAAGAAATACTTGCTTTTTTGATTTCAAATATATCATGCTTGCCCATCCTATGATTTAAAACGTCTGTTTTACATTTTATAAAATTTGTTTACCTATAGACTTATAGTTTAAGGAATTTTTAAAAAAGTGCCACCTCAACCGAAAGTTTGATTTTTTTCTGATCAATTCATAACAAAAATGTATAATAATTTTTATATATTTTCAAATGACAAAACTTATGATATATATATAATACAACAATGCAATATTTTTTTTAATTTTTTGAAAATAGGGACAACACGTATGCATGCAAAATTATTTTCTGCCGCAACAATAGGGGTTGAGGCAAAACTAGTACAAGTTGAGGTCGACATTTCCTTCGGCCTTGTTCATTTTTATATAGTAGGATTACCTGATGCGGCAATACGAGAAAGCAGCAAAAGAATAAATACCGCAATAAAAAACAGTGGATTTCGGATACCGGCAAAAAAAATAACCGTCAATCTTGCACCAGCTGATTTAAAAAAAGAAGGAACACTTTTTGATCTCCCTATAGCTATTGGTATTTTGATGGCGCTGAAAGCTGTCCAAATCCCAAAAGAATTTCTTGAAGAAACCTTATTTATAGGCGAGCTATCTCTTGATGGACACATACGATTTATCAAGGGAGCACTTGCAGTAGCTTATGACGCTAAAAAATTAAAAAAACGAAGAATTATACTTCCTAAATCAAATGCTAAAGAAGCAGCCTTAATTAAAGGGCTTGAGGTAATAGGAGTTGAAACCATCACTGAATTGGTTGCATATATAAGAAAAGAACACCATATAGAACCAACCACACATTCTTTTGATGCCTTTTCAAAAAAAAGAATCAACCACAAACTTGATTATGATCAGGTTAAAGGACAACACCAAGCAAAAAGAGCCTTGCAAATAACAGCCGCAGGACGCCATAATATACTTTTTATTGGACCTCCCGGTTCAGGAAAAACAATGTTGGCAAAAAGGCTTCCAACGATTATGCCCCATATGACTTTTGATGAAGTATTACAAACAACAAAAATATATTCTATATGCGGCAAACTTGAACAAAGCCCTCTTATTTTACAACGCCCATTTAGAAGCCCTCACCACACAACATCACAAGCAGGCTTGGTCGGTGGCGGCACCTACCCACAACCTGGGGAAATAAGTTTATCCCATAATGGGATTCTCTTTTTAGATGAATTAACCGAATTTCGCCGAGACGTCCTTGAAGTTATGAGACAACCACTTGAAAATAAGAAAGTGTGCATCTCTCGTGTTCATCAAACCTTAACATTCCCTGCTTCATTTTTACTGGTTGCAGCACTTAATCCGTGTCCATGTGGATTTTTAGGGGATAAAAAACGAACCTGTTATTGCACAAGCCACCAAATTGCTCGTTATCTTGATAAATTATCCGGCCCACTTTTGGACAGAGTAGATCTACAAATAAGTGTACAATCAGTAGAGTATGATACGATCAAAGCAAAACATTTGAATAATGAAAGCTCTACCACCATGCTTGCAAAAATACAAAAAGCCATTGACCGGCAAGAAAAACGATTTGGATCAAAAAACATGTTCAACGGCTATATGCCAGCTGAACTAATAGAAAAACATTGCGTGGTAACGCCACAAGCAGAAGAGATTATCAAAAAAGCATTCGACGCCTTGAACCTCAGCATGCGTGGATATCATAAAATTTTAAAAGTCGCACGGACTATAGCAGATTTGGATGAATCTGATATAATTGATGTAGCACATATCAGAGAAGCGATTATGTACAGGTCTTTAGACCAAAACTTGGAAAAACAAAGAGTATGATTGCAGGTATAGGAATAGATGCTGTTGAGATAACACGATTTAATGATTGGAAAAATCTTCCTCTAGAAAAACTAACAAAGGTACTTTCTGAGGAGGAAATTACCTATTGTACCCAAAACAATAATGCTCCTGAGCGATTTGCCGCTCGTTTTGCTGCAAGAGAAGCTTTTTATAAAGCATTAAGCCAAACCTTACCAGGGCATACTATACCTTTTTTCACTATCTGCAAAAATAGCAAAGTAATCAATGAGCATAATGGAAATCCGCAACTTATCGTTAACTGGAAACAGATAATAGAAACATATAGCAAACCTATTAGCTCTACCTTTACTACCTTTATCTCATTGACTCATACCAATACAGAAGCAACGGCAATGGTAATTATTGAAAAAAATAGCTAAGAAAAAAATGCTCTTTTAAGTTTTGAGTAAATGGTAAAGAACATTCTTCTTCCTTATTTGTAAAAAGTATATTTTCTAACCAAAACAATTCCAAACCGTCTTCACTAACAACCTCATTTTAGATATTTCATTCTCCCAACCATCACTTACAAATATGAAACATTTCTCAATAGCCGCCAAGCGCAATATTTCCAACAGAAAACACCTTGGTTTTTCTCAATTAAAGCACTAGAAGAACGCTTTCACAAAAAAGACCCCCTTTCTAAAAAATTAATCAAAAAAACAGAAAAAATCTTATATATTAAGGAAATTTTCCTAAAACAATTTTACATGCTTTTTGCTATAAGCCTTCTGACAAGGGCTTTGCAGCTAAAACACTTAGTTTGACAAAAGTCTCAATACTGTTATTCTTAGTACATAAGTAACATTTCCCGTAATTTAGATGTTATTTTACCTTAAATGGTATAAAGATAAGAGATTTTTGAAGAATTTGATCGCGGGGTAGAGCAGCCTGGTAGCTCGTTGGGCTCATAACCCAAAGGTCGCTGGTTCGAATCCAGCCCCCGCAACCAATTTTTCTCAAAATTTTTCTTTTTTCTAAAAAATCTTCTCTAATAATTCTCTATTGCTATTCACAAATTTATATTTATATCTTATAGTAGTTAAAATATGAAGAAGAAATACTTACCCCCGAAATTATAAAAAATGAATATAGAGAAAACAATACTTGCATTCCTATAAAGATATCATTCACCAAGAAGAAAAATAATTATGCCTCCAAAAAATCATGCACGGCTTGCAAAACCTGTTTTGCATTTTTATAAGAAAGTTTTTCTTGTGCCTCTTTAAATGAAAACCACCCATAATCAATATGCTCAAAAGAAATCTTTATCTGTTTTGTTTTTGCCTTACCGGCAAAAAAATAGACCTTTTTGCGGATAAGTTCTCCATCTTTTTCTTTAAAGAAGTATTCGATAGTATGTTCAAAGCTTTCATCAATCTGCACGGCAATGCCAGCTTCTTCATACGTTTCTCTGATTGCTGCCGCCATCTTGTCTTCCCCTTTTTCTATTTTTCCTTTGGTAAAATCCCAGTGCCCGTTTGCATTAAGCAAAAGAAGGTATTGTACTTTTTCTTTTCTTTTGAAGTAGACTACAATACCAGCAGAAAAAACAAACTTCATACATCCTTTCTGGAAACTGTTAATCCAAAAAATAAACCCGAACTTTGAACCATTTCCGGGTAAAGAATATAGCTAAAAAGGTAACACCAACAAGCGGGGATATCCAAAACCAAAAACCAAACCCTTTTACAAAAAAGGTCGCTATTTTTTCAGGTAAATATAAGAGCAGCAATATGATAAGGCGATAAAATATAAGCATGATAGAAAATAAAACCGACAACTGAAAAAGGTAATTTAAGAAAAACGAAGAAAAACGTTTAAAGTAAAACTTCACATCAAAAAAGATATAAAGGAAAATTATAAACAAAAACGTTTGAATAACAGCAGAAATGGATGTCGCAAGCGCAATCCCGGCAGCTTGTAACATATTTACCAATATACAGTTTAATATATAATTTATAATCACCGCAAAGATAGAGATAATGGTCGGCACCCATGTATTATGAAACGCATAATAAATATTTAACAATATCTTATTTAATGAAAAGAAAAATAATCCGAACAAAAAAGCAACCAATATCTTACTCGCTTCTTCAACCTGTGCAATCTTAAATTTAGGCACCAGAGAAAAGAAGCTGTAAAAAATATTACTTGAAACGAGTATCATTACAATAGCAATTGGTATCGTCACCCAGAAGACAAATTTGGTCGCCTCTAGCAGATAAAAATTAAGCCGCTTGGGTGCATAAATACCAATCTTGGAAAAATGGGGAAGCAAGATTGTTGATAAGGCAACACCAAATACCCCTAATGGAATCCCCATAAATCTGTTTGATAAATAAACTAATGAAATTGATCCCTTTGCTAAATAAGATGCAAACCGTGAATCGATAATTGAACTTATCTCAACAATACTTACACTAAACAAACAGGGCAAAAACTTGCGCAACACCCGCCCGAATGCACGAACCGCATTACCGTTGATCATGGCAAAAGAAAATCCAACCCGTAAATAGGTCGCTACATGGAGTATAAATTGAATAAAACCACCAAGCAAAATAAAGTAACACAGATACTCAATGGGAAATGCATAATGTAAACACAACAACAATGAAACAATAAATACTACATTAAGCAATGCGGGAGAAATGGCGGGGATAAAAAAGCGATTTACCGATTGTAACACTCCAGCCAACAATGCACTTGAAGAAAGAAAAAAGATAAAAGGCATCAGGATTTTTAATAATCGAGTAGCCAACGCAAGCTGGTCTGCGGAAAACCCGGGCGCCAAAACTTTTACACAAAATTCTGCCTTCCAAATCACCAAGATACAAACGATGATAACAACACCCTCAAATACCAAAAAAGCCAATGACATAAGACTATCAACCGCCTTTCTGTCTCCTCTTCTAACTTTTGACGCAAGCGTTGGAATCATGGCAGCCGAAAGAGCTCCCTCTGCAAATATTTTTCTAAACGAGTTGGGAATTTTATAGGACGCCTTAAAAACGTCACTCAAGGCGCCAGCGCCTCCAAAAAATGCAAAAAGCAACACTTCTCGAATTATACCAAATGCACGGCTCAGCAAG
>Ga0180433_10002530_pt1 | contig 28102 bp, 31 predicted proteins | sample SS_ome_8_FD_132980 | JGI IMG/M metagenome (GOLD analysis project Ga0180433, IMG submission 132980) | Hypersaline lake sediment archaeal communities from the Salton Sea, California, USA - SS_1_D_1 metaG | ecosystem: Environmental > Aquatic > Non-marine Saline and Alkaline > Hypersaline >... | reverse complement strand
GTTCTCAGTATCATCGCGCAATCGGTACAGCTTCCCGAGCACGCCGCTTGCCGGCCGGTACATGCTCCGGGCAAGCCGCGTCACCCGCTTGAGACTGAGCGGCGCGTCGCCGTGGCGCTTGAGCCATGCGCGCAACATCCGCACTTCCTGTTCTGTGTAGTGTCCGCTGTACAGCATGGGTCAACCCTCCTGAGAACATCCGGCCGGAGGCGACGCTTTACAGCGCGCCTCAGCCGGGGAGTTCTCTGTGCTTTCTGCTTCCCAACGGAACTTCCGTTGCTGTAGGTCTTCTCTGGTGTCAACCCTCGGGCGGCTACGCACATTCCAGTTGCCTCCGCCTGCTTCCCCGATCAACCGGTATCCGGCGGCCCTCAAACTCGCGCCGCCCTCTGATGGCAGTGTGTATGTCACAAGGCGCTTGTATCCCAGCGCCCACGCAGCTCGCCGCGCACAACCGTACAGGAATGAGCAAACGTTCTGCGTGCCGTCGGTGGCGCACCTTGTGACTTCAAGCGTCCAACCGTTGTCAAGGTTGCGAGCGACGGGACGCCCCACGATGCAGACGCCTATCACCCGACCATCGCCGCCCTTGATAGCGCACCCGACGCTGAACTTGTGTCCGACCGGTGGAACATGGTGCCGATGGTGTTCAGCAACAAAGGCGCTTGCCTCTTTGAACGTGAGCGGCACAGAGAACAAAGCGTTGGACTTTACATTCATTCCGCGCTTCGCGCTCCCTTCTGAAAGTCAACTTGATCGTTGTGCCTATCATCGGTCAGCGTCACCCAAATGAAGATGCCGTATGGAACGCTGCACGCGATCCCGAGGATCACCACCGCCCAGCGCGGCGAACCGCCGGCCTGGACCATCGCGGCGGAGAACATCGTCGCGAGGACAATCCACGCGAGGGCAGGCACAACAAGCCGGTCCAGCGCCAAAATCGTCACCATCCCCCCTTCCACGTCCCCCGTCTCCGCCGCCTGCACCCGGTCCCCCAACTCCTCCAGCACCTTTCCCCAGCGCGCCGCCTCCAGCTTCTTCCACTTTTCCGCCGCCGACTCCTTCGGCTTTGCCAGACCGCGATCCCCGCCGGCGAAGTTCTTCTCCTCTCGCAGTTTCACCCACTTGATCCGCCCCGCCCCCGGCCCGCTCACCACCAGCGCCGGCTGCGCCCCCTCCGCCGACTTCTTGCACACATCGTACTGCCACGTCGGCAGCACATCCTTTCCGGCCCCCGTCGCGTAATCCGTCTTGATCTTCACCAGGTCCTTGTGTTTCGCCCGCAGCTCCGTCTCCCGCCGCGCCATGTACGCCTTCCGCTTCCGCTCATAGCAGCGCCCGTTCAGGCACAAATCGTCCTTCATCCCCGCAAACAGCTCCGGCTGCACCCCCGTCCGCTGCGGACACTGCTCACACGCCGGTGTCCCCTCCACCAGCGACGCATCGGCCAGGTCCCACGGCGTCTTCTTCAGCACCCGCAGATCCCGGCAAATCGACTCGTCCAGATCATTCACCGTGTAGGTCCGCAGCGGGTAGTACTCCAGCTTATCCAGCAACACCTTCTGCGTCTCCGCCGGAAACCGCGCGATCAGCTCCAGGTGTCCCGCCGTCGCGCCGAAGTGCCGACTCGATGGCTCCTCCACGCTCTGCATCCACTCCGGAATCAACTCGCTCAGCTTCGCCCGCCGGTACACCCACGGCGCGTCCTTCCCGATCGCCGCCGCCACCGCCTTCACATCCTTCCCGCTGTCCAGCAGCATCCGCACCGCCCGCGCCTCCTCCAGCGGCTCCAGGTCCTCCCGCTGCAGGTTCTCTAAAGCCGTGATCTCCTTCGCCGCCTGGTCGTCCAGATCGCACAGCGTCGCCCTGATCGTTTCCTTGCCCGCCACCTGGTGCGCCACCAGCCGCCGCTCCCCCGCCCGCAGCTCGAAGAACCCCGCTTTCGTCGGATGCCGCCGGCACATCACCGGATGCACCAGGTCGTGCACCCGGATGCTTTCCGCCAGTTCCTGGATATCCGCGTCCGACTTCTTCGGCCGCCGCCGCGGATTGTCCTTCGTCGGCAGCACCTTCGCCACCGGCAGCCTGTGCACCCGCTCCTCCGTCTCCATCGTCGTTTTTGCCGTCTGTGCCGTCATCCGTCCGTCCTCCGTCTTTGTACCAGTTGCCACGTTTCTCCTGCTCCGCCTCCAACACCGCCCGCGCCGCGTCCAGCCGCGCCACCCGCCGCTCCAGCGCCGCCGCCGCATCCGCGTTGCAGGCACATCGCCCCAGGTCCCGCAGATTGCACCGGTGCACCCAGGCCGCCTGCGCAATCGCCCGCACCGCCTCCCCGAACACCCCCGCCTCCGTCTCCGGCCCCGTCGTCGCCGTCCACGCCCCCCGCTTTACGACATCGCAACCACTCACTCCGCCCCTCCTTCCGCCGCCTGCCGCGCCTGCCACCGCTCCACCTGTTCGTGCCGCAGCGCCCGTTTCTTTTCCAACGCCACATCCATCCGCTCCGACCAATCCAGCGCCACGTAACCCTCCTCGCCCCGCTCGAAATGCAGCCGGTTCAGCTCCGCCAGGTCCTTCAGCTGCTTCACCGTCAGCGTCCGCTCGCGCGCCGCCACCAGCCACACCATGCCGCCCGGATCCATGCTCAAAACTCCTTCATCTCCAGCAGCGTCGCAAAGTCGCTCGGCGCCTGGTCGAACAGAAAGTAATGCGGCCGCATGAACAGCGGCACCCGTCCCGTCTCCCCGTCCTTGTGCTTCAGCACTTCCAGCCACGTCGCCCGCTTCTTCTTCGTCGCCCCCGCCTCCCGCTCATCCGCCGCCTTGTTCCACTTCCGGTCCGGATAGACGAACACCACCTTGTGCGCATCCTGCTCCAGCGTCCCGCTGTCCCGCAGATCCGTCAGTTCCGGCCGCCGCCCGTCCCGGTCACCCGCCCGGCTCAACTGACTCAGCTCCAGCAGCGGGATCCCCAGCTCCAGCGCCAGCCCCTTCAGCGTCTCGCTCACATAACTCACCCGCGAATTTTTATCCCACTGCGAGCGCCCCATATCGCTCGCATTAACCAACTGGACGAAGTCCAGCGTCAACAGCCCGATGTCGAACTCCGCCTTCCACACCCGCGCCCGCGTGCAGATCTGCCGCAGCTCCCGCACCTCGTCCTCGATGATCAGCGGGTACCCCTCCAGCACATCCCGCGCCTCCCGCACCTGATCGAGCTGATCCTGCCGCGCAAATCCCGCCTTCAACTTCGGCAGACTCACCCCCGCCTTACGGCACATCGCCCGCGTCAGCAGCTCCTCCCGGCTCGAGTCCAGCGTGAACCGCCCCACCGCGATCCCCTCCGCCGCCAGGCTCACCGCAATCTGGTCCTCCACCGTCGTCTTCCCCGCGCTCGGCCGCCCCGCCAGAATCGTCACCCCCGGTTCCAGCCCGCACAAAATCTCGTTCACATCCTCCCACGGCGTCGGCAACCCCATCGCCGATTCCTCCCCATCCGCCGCCCGCTCAAACCTCCCCACCAGCCGATCCATCACCTCCCGGTTCGTCTCCCGCCGGTCATCCGCCCGCAAAATGCCCCGGTACCGGTCCGGCGCCTCCCCCACCAGCCGGTCCGCGTCCTCGCATGCAAACACCTCCGCCTCAAGCCCGCGGCTCACCTCCAGCACCCGCCGCAGCGCCGCTTTTTGGCGAACGATATCCAGGTACCACTCCGCGTTCGCCGCCGCCGGCGTGCTGTCGATCAGACCCTCAATGCACGCCGCGCCCCCGATCGTTTCCAGCTTCCCCGCATCGTCCAGCCGTTGCGTCAGCGTCAACGCATCCAGCTTCTGCACGCCCCGCGGTTCAGCCGCCATCGCCGCGATCGTCCCGTACACCGTCCGATGCGCCGGCACATAGAAGCTCTCCGCCGTCAAACACATCCGTTCCGCGATCTTCCACACCCGCAGCGGCTCGATCAGCAGCGCCCCCAGCACTGCCCGCTCCGCATCCTCGCTGTGCGGCGGCAACCGTTCCACGCTCACGCCTCGTCACCTCCCCGCTTCGACAGCGGCACATACACATCCCGCCGGCCGTCGCCCTCATCACCCGCCGGCGCCGACGTCCCCTGGTCCTCCCAGCGCTCCTGGTTCAGCCACGTCGCCGGCAGCGGGATGAAATCACCCCCGTCCTTCGTCCACTGCTTCGACCCCTTCTGCCGCCGCACCGCCGTCAGAATCTCCTCGATCCGCGTCCAGCACTTCTTGCTGCACCACTTGTCCCAGGCCGGCTTCTTCCCATCCCTCCGCGGCCACTCCGCCCAGAACCGGTCAAACGTCGAGCGAGCCAACTCGATCACCTCCGGATCGAGAGATCGAGAACGTCGAACCTCCCCCTTGGGGGATAGAGGGGGTATATTCCCTTTCCCTTTCCCTTTCCCTTTCCTAGGGGGTTTTCCCGGAATTTCCGCGGGAGTCGTAGGGATTCCGTGGGGTTCCGTGGGATTCCCGGAATTTCCACGGGATTCCGTGGGATTCCGCGGGAAGCGCTCAAACCAGCCCGAATCCGGCGGCGGAAATCTCAGCTTCCCCCGCTTGTCCGTTCTTTGGTGTCGATGGAAGTTGTTCACAGCAAGATACTTCCTGCCGTCGTTTTCGTACATCGTCACCATTTCCATGGTTTCCAACTCATCCACCAACGCCTCAACATCCACCTCGTCAGCCGGGAAAAGGAGCATCTTCGCGCGCTTCGAACTCCACTCCATCAACCCCCAGTCATCCGCCATATTCCACAAACCGATAAACATCAACCGCGCCCAGGCACTCAATTCGACAACTTTTTCGTCCGTCCAGAACTCTCCCTTGATCGTTCGAATTCGCATATCGAAATTCCTTTCCCAAACTTCCCACGGAATTCCCGGAAATTCCGCGGAGTGGTCCGACCGCAGGCAACAATCGGGCCCTCAATCCTCTTTCTTCAGGTCCAGCTTCGCGTGCTCCACCAGGAGCCGTTCAACCTCCAAACGAAGCTCCTCGATCTCCAGCCGGTGCTCCTGCTCCGCCACCCGCAGTTCCCGGATGCGCACTTCGATCTCAACCCTCGTCACGCGTCTCGCCTCCTTCCGTCGTCCCGGCCGCCGCCCCCTCCTGGCCCGCGGGGATCGGCCGCCCCGGTTCCCGGGTCAAGTGCGGCGGTGCCGCCCCCGCCCCCGTCGCGTCCTCCGTCACAGCCGCCCCCGGATCCCGCGCCTCGCCCTGGCCCTCGCCCTCGCCCGGATCCCGCGCGTTGCCCTGGCCCTGAGGCCGGTCCTCGCCCTGGGGCGCGAGCTCACCCGCCGGCAAAGCCGGCCCCGTCGCCAGTGCCAGCGTCTCTTCCGCCAGCAAGGCCCCATTCGCGTCCGTTGCACGCACCACAAAGCGGTGCGGCGTCTTTCCGTCCCGGCACTCCAGTATCACTGTCGCCGGGAATTCCATCGTCTCCATACCCTCATTCCTTCCTCGGCAGCGCTCCCGCTACCGTCTGCCCATGTTGCCTGCGGTCAGATCCTCCTGCATCGAGCCATACGAGACATCCACGTGGATCACCTGCCCGTCCCGTTTTTCAAACTTCAGATTCATCACCGTCGTCCGGTCGACCGGCGCCACAGTGTCCCAGTTCTTCGCGCCGCTGCTCCGGAACATCCGCAACGCAAACGGCAACCGCTCCAGATCCCGGTCCACGTTCAACGGCCCCCCAATCACCAGCGTCATCGTGCGTGCCCCCTCTTCCTTTTCTCGAACACCGTCTTCCGGGTCATCAAGCCGATCGGCGGCGCGCTCGGCCAGCTCCAGACCCACACCCACACCCGGCCGAACACCAGCGCGCTCAGCCGCTCCCGCCATCTCATCCGCCAGCAGCTCAGAAACGTCTTATCCCGCTCATCCCGGAACACCGCCAGATTCTCGCACTCCGGCATCCCCCTCCGGCGCCGTCAGCGTCAGATTCGCCTCTTTGAACCGTTCAGGAATCATCGATCACCACCTTCCCGGCCAACGCGGGCAGCGCCGCGTCAGCTCATACAGGTCACCCTTCACTTGCCGGCACGGCACCTCCATGCCCTTCCGGAAATTCCTGTTGTCCCGCACCCGCACCCGGATCAGTTCCCCCTGGCACTCACACTGAATGATGTGCGGATTCCGGAACGTCTTCTTGAACACCGCCACCCGCTCCACACGCGCCCTCAGGCTCTCCGCCCGGCGCGGCAAGAGGAACACCCGTCTCCAGCGCCGATCGTCACGCACAGCCTGCTCCTCGCCCCGCGGCGCCCCCTTTTTTGCCCCGCCCGCCCCCAGCTCCTGCTGCACGATCGCCACCCCCGCCTCCGCATACCGGATCGCCCCCTTCACCAGGTCAAAGTGCGTCCCCCTTTTCATCCGCCGCTTCCGGATCCTTTTCAGAACCTCCTGGCGCACCCCCAACCGTTCCGCCAGCTCCCGCTCCGCGTGCTCAAACTCCATCGAAGGCCCCCTTTGCCAATAATTCTCTCCGGCCGAACCCAATATCACGTCCCCGCTACCTGCTGCGACCAGACCCCCCCCGCCCCCCTGCCCTGCAGCGCCGCCGCGCCGCCCGGCCCCACCAGCGCGCCGCCCAGCACCAGCAACCGCGCCCGCCGCGCCGCCTCCATCCGTCGCCGGCGCGCCCGGCCGATCGCCCTCCGGATCCGCCCCCGAAGCCTCCGAAACGTCATCGCCCCAGGCATCACGAGCCATTTGCCCCCGCCATTGCGCACGTCCATGCACGTCCACACCTGATTGTTAATCAGTACTCGCGTCATCACTCACCCCTTCCCGGCCCTCACCCAGGCCGTCCTGATCCCCGTCCTCCACCGCTCCGGCCGCGCCGCCCTGGTCCCCAGCGCCCTCGTCCGCGCCGCCCGCCAACTGCCGCTCCGCCCCGATCGCGCCGCCGCCCTCTTTTTGTCGCGGCGTTCCCCCGCCACTACCGGTTCCTGGCTCCTCCTCGATGCTCGGCAGCGATGCGATGTAGCGGTTGAACGTCTCCTGGTCCGGCTCGCCCGTCTGTCGGATCTCAACGATGCTGGTCGGCGCGCCCTGCAGCGTGAGGCTCTTGTCGGTCAGCACGCCGGCAATCCAGGCCTTATCACGCGTGGGAATCTTCTTGCGCCGCGCCGGATCAGCCAGGTCGTCCGCGACGGCCTCCGTTGCCATGCGCGCCACCGCCCGCGCGCGATGGCCCAGCTCTTCTTTCTCCTTATCTACTCGCTGACCCTCGCGGCGCTCGACGGCATACACCGTGTTGGGGCTGACGTGCAGGGTCTTGGCAACGGCCAGGATGCCGCGGCCTTCAGCGCGCAGGCTGATGATGGCTTGATAGATCCGGGGATTGGCGCGAAAAAGGCGCGCTGCTGTGTACTCCTTGCCGGGGCCGATCGCCGCCGCATCCTCCTCGCCCGCGAACAGCTCGTCGTCCAGCTCCGTGGACGGCAGCAGCTCGAGCTGCTGCTGCTCGCGCTCGATCAGACTGTCTGTGTGGTCAGCGCCCATAACGTCCCCCCAAAAAAATTATCCCGCGTGGGTTGACGCGAGACAGACGACGTGCTAGATTGCGCGCTGACGATGAGGGCGGGTCCTCGCTTAACCCGCGCCCGGCGACGGGGACCAGTCGCACACCTACATGGAGGTAACCATGAGCACGCAGACACATCCCACCACCACACCACACACGCTGGCAGACGTCATACGTCGTCAGCACAATGCAGACGAGCTGATCAACCTCCTGCGCGCGGCAGATCGCCTCGATGCGCTGGATGAGGCAGCAATCGTAATCCCGCGCGCAGCGGAGCCGGATCACGAGGTCGTCTGGATTGATGACAGCTATGACACAATGATCGACCTGCATGACGCGAGTTGGCAAACCTGGGACGAAGCTGGCGACGAGTGGATCCGCCACGCTGTCGAGACGATCAGCGATAGAGGTTACGTCATTGCACGCGATCCGGGACACGCAGCGCGCGAGGCCATCCAGCAGGCAGCAATGGACCTCGACGATCGCGCGTGGATCATCCTCGATGTACTCAGACATGATGCATGTCCTGACCGCGATACGTATATGGACGTAATCGCGCGTATCAGGCATATCGAGGACACGTACAGCGCAGAGGAGATCGCCCAAATGGATCTCCTCTGCGACATCTGGTAGCCACCATCTCTCAACAAGTGGGAAAACCCCACAGAAAGGCAGGAGACAAAAGCAGGGGCGGCGGAAGGAAATCGACATCACAGGAGAATGCAATGCGTGCCTGATGCGGTACGATGATCCGAGGGTGACAGCGTGACAAACCGAGCAGCACAGCAACTCGGGCGGCTGGAGAGATGAGCACGCAATCTCATAGGCGATAACGACTGAGGACATGACACGCGCGCCGGGCGCCGCCCAGCCCGGCGCGCGGAAACCGTGGGCGGGATGGAGGTTAGGCACATTAACACCAATCCAGCATTGATCATGGGTCTCGCCCTGCAGTATGCGCGCTGGCGCGTTACGGAGCAGGATTTGCGCGTGCATCAGCGTGTGTTGGCCCAGCGCACGGAGCTGCGCGTGTATGACGCAGAGGGGAGTGGGTATCATTTCGCCCGCGCCGCCCAGGCGCAGCGTTGGTACTATCGTGAGTCCACCGGTGCAGAGCATTTCTGCCGGGCGGACCAGGCAGATCTCGACGAGGCGATCGCGGCCGGCGCGACAGTGCAACTGTGCGGGCCCCAGGGACAGTCGCTCGGGCTCTGGCCCAGCTGGGGCGATTTTGCGGACGCGCTCGCGGCCGCACGCTGACCAGCTGGCCGGCCGGTCGTCCACTCCGGGCGATCGGCCGCGCCAATCAGGCACCCATGCTCGATTGGTCCGCCTGCCACCAGCAGTCGTCGACACTACCGGCTGCAAATGAAAACCGCGAATCCCCCGGCGGGTAAAACTTCGCCGCTGCGGCCGATTACGATGTCGTAGGTTTCTCGTCACGATACTACCGCCTGCGGACAAACTACTGGCTGCACCGGCGGATGAATTCCCGTCGGCCGGCTTCGTCCGGGCGGTGCAGCTTCTGGGCGTAGTCCAGGCGTTCCCTGAGCTCGTCCTTGGTCAGCTCCGATGGGTCCCGCCTAAAAAGCTGTTCGACCTGGCCGACCTTGGGCGTCTGCTTTGGCGGCGCCGGCGGCTGGTCAGTTTCGACGAGGGCGTACACACCCAGCGAGACACGGCGGAAGCGATTGGGCTGGCCGGCAATGTTCACCCCCAGCCTGTGCTTCAGGCGCTCAATGCGCTTCAGTTCCGGCTTGCCCTGCAGACGCTCGGCCAGGTCGGCCACGCTGAGCGGCTTGCCGGCCGCGGCGAGCTCGTCGGTGATGAGCCGGGCCCAGGGGATCCTGCCCTTACGTTCCACCGGCGGCTTGACGGCGCCGGACCGCGGTTTCGCGGCTGGCTCACGTTTCGGCCGTTTGGTTGCAGCCTTCGGCTTCCGCGTTGCACGCTTGCGGGGTTTGGTTGCACGTGCGGGCGGATTTGCGTCCGGCGGCGGCGCGGCGTCTTCCACCTCCGGCGGATCCGGCGGTCGATAGTCCGGCACGGATGCCGCCGCCGGCGCGATCGGCATATCGAGCACGTCCGCCAGCGTGTTCAGCGCGTCGCGGACCGCGCGCGCATCGTCCTTGTGTACGGCCAGTAAAGACCGGCCATCCGCCAACTGCCCCATTAACTCCATGACTACCTCCTTGTTGTGTTACACGATCCGCGCTTGCAACATGCGGTTGATCGCCGACGCCGGGATCCGCACGCAATTCCTCCCCAGGGCATAGACAGGCGCCAGGCCGTCCGTGCCGTCCGTCTGCTCTCCCTTCCTGATCCAGCGCACGATCGTGCGCCGGCTCACGCGAAGCTGCTCGGCGGCCTCGTCCACTGTATAGAGCGGCTCCACCGGTTCGCGGATCCGCTTGCGCAACGCTGTCTTCCTGGACTTGTACCCCGCCATCTTGACCTCAATTGAAACAGTTGCGATCGATCGAGAAGTCCCGCTCGCCCTGAATGCGCCAATGCAGAGCCCGGTTGCCCATGCGCGCCCGGCGCAGGGCCAGGTGCGCTTCGTGCTGCCGCATTCTCACGAAAAAAAGCGTTGCGCCGCCCAGGGTGGGAGGGAGGGGGTGTATGAGACGACGCAACGCCAAAATATGAATGTCGATCATGCAAACGATGACGTGCACCAGCAGGTATCGCATGGATTGCCGCATCTTCATGCCATCACCATCTCCAATTGGCCCTTGGCCGGCAGCAGTGCGCCCCGGTGGACCAGCATCCGCGCACGTGTACAGCTCAACGTGTGCTCGCCGTCGTCCCCCACGAAGCGCCGCAGCGCCGGCGAGTACTCGAACACGACGTCGGCGAGCTCCGGCCGGAAGCCGGTGCGGTACTGCAACCGCTCCGGCAATCCCCAGGCCGCCAGCGCGTAACTCATCTCACTTGCCTCCCGCGTGTTGCACATCATCGAAGAGCGTCGGATCAGCGGGTTTGACTTGCCGCCGGCCTGACGGCAGCGAGCGGATGAAGGCGGCCACGTCCTGCAGGCAGTCCTGGCTCCAGACGCTTGAGCTGAAAAACGATGCCGTGTAGGAACGCCAGGGCGGGTACCAGAAGATGTTGCCCAGGGGATCTCCCGACCGCTTGTTCAGAATCTGATAGGTTGGCCGATTGTAGGCCGGAACGCTTTCCTCGAAGATGATGTACTTCGCCATGCCTATCTCTTCGCTTTCCGGACCTTGTCTGCGCCTAAGGTGTATACACCCCGCGCTAAAAAAACGCTCATTCAGCTTCATCGGCGACTTGATCCAGCACGTTCTCATAGTCGCTATATCGAAGGGGACATTGCTCCTCTTGGGTGTATACACCCCGCGCTAAAAAAAACTCAACCAGATTCGACAAAGAGCGGTGATCAGCTTTCGCTATTGCTTTTAGCCGATCCTTCAACTCTGCCGGTATCTTCGCGCTCAGGAACACCTTGTTCGCACTCATACTTCTCCACCTGGTCTCGCAGTATCCACTGAACCACATCGCTCAAGGGGACGCCGTCTCGGACGGCTATATCCTTTAGCTTCGCTTTCAGTTCTTCGTCTACCCATGCCCCTATCGGCTTCTTGCCCTTCTTGCGCTGATTTGCCATCGGTGGCACTCCGCGATCCCAAAAACCCTGTCAACCTTTTATCCCTCCCGCGCACATTCCCAGCTTGTGCAAGGTGTTAACACCTCGTGACAGCGCCAATCAAACACATCGGCCCATAAAATGCAAGGGGTGATTTAGAAATTTTCGTTGACGGCACAAACAAGCGTTCGTATAACTCGCCACATGAAACTGCTGCGCTGGCTGTTATTCATACCGGGGGCAATTTTCTTTGCACAGCTTGCAGGTTTCGTCTCAATTCACATGACCAACATTTTCGACTTTATTTTGCCTCGTTCTGAAATGATCATCGTTCATTTGGCTGTCGGTTCTGCCTTTTCCGGATGGGTATACGTCCTTGCTTTGGCCTGCATTTGCCCATCCGAATCGTTGATTCCCGTCAAAGTGATGGTCGCTTTTGGACTATGTTATTGCATTCTTGGCACTGTAGTCGGCGTGGTTCTGATCCGCAGCAACATCCTGATGTTTGACGACTTTCAGGCACGCACCATAGGCTTCTGTACCGGAGCGGGAATGCTTGCATCTTGGATACGCCTTAACCGTTCACCTTAGCTCGCCTTCATTAAAGCAAAGCCACATCCTCCCCTTCCCCCACCTCCAGCGCCGGCGGCTGCCGCGTAAAGGCTGAGTAGAACTGCTTCGTGGTCCGGGGATCCGCGTGGCGCAGCCACTCGCAAGCAGCCTCGAGGCCGCGGCGGGTGTACCACTCGCATCCGCGCAGGGCGCGCAGCTCATGGGCCGCATGGATATACCGCTTCGCGTCCCAGCCGATGTCCCGCATCCACAGCGCGAAGTCCCGCTCGATCAGATCCTCCCGCGCGCTGGGCGTGCCGCCCGGCAGAATGTACTCATCCCCGTCGCGGCGCAGCGACTGCAGCCAGGTCAGCACCTGCTCGGGCACGGGCACCTTGCCTTCCGACCCCTTCGCCTTGAACCCTTCCTCCGGTCGGTTAATCACGTGCAGGAACCATCGCGGCCGGCCGTCGACCTGCTCCTCGACAATCCAGGACCACTTCGCCGCGGCCGCCTCGCCGGCGCGCAGCGCCATGTAGTAGCACAGCAGGAAAACCGTCCACAGCCCCTCGTTCTCCACGCGCAGCTCCGCGGCCGCCCGGAACGTACCGCAACGCAGAGGCTCCGGCGGCAACGCGTAGCGCTTGGGCTGATAGGCCACCGAGAACGTCTTCAAGAAGCCCGTCAGGTCCGGCAGCTTCAGGCCGGCGTGCATATACTCCTCGCGGGCCCAGATCGAAAAGACGGCGCGAGCCTGGCGCAGCGTGAAGTTGATCGTGCGCCGCATCCGGACATCGCTTAGCGTGTCAGGATCCACGTCTCGCATCTTCGCCGCGGCATACGCCTTGACCGTCTCGCGCGTCAGCACGTCGGCGGCCAGGTCCTCGACCGGATCCGGATGCCCGGCGGTCCGCAGCACGCGGTACAGCGCCGCCACGTAATCGCTGGTCGTCCGCGCCCGCAGATCGTGATGCACGGCCTCTTCCTTGAACCGCGCCACCACCTGGCCGATCGTCGCATACCCCTTGTGCACCTTGGCCTCGTCGACAAAATCCCAGCGCTCCGCCCTGGCCGCCTCCACGATCTTCTTCGCGCGCCGCTCCGCGATCGCGCGATCGCTCGTCTCGAGGGACTGCGAAATCTGCTTGCCCCGGATGCGCGCTCTGACGTAGTATCTGTTTCCTCGTTTCCAAACGTGTTTCGGCTGGCTCATGATGACCTCCTGGACTGATGACAGTGATACGAAGATAGATGACACAAGCCGTGTCCGTCAAGGGCAGTTTGTGTCATGCTGTGACATGGATTGTCACCACGGGGCCGGCCGCCAGAACCCAAGGAAACGGCCGTGCCGGCAGGGGTTTTCGTCGCAAAACCCCTATAAACAAAGCACAAAGTACCCGTAGCTCAATTGGATAGAGCACCTGACTACGGATCATCATCGCGGCTTCGGCGTGATCCGCGAAACCCTGAAAAAACTTTATCTCAGGGCGTATTCCGGTTGGGATTCCTGCAGTTCTTAGTAAGAATGATGCCCGGACCGATGACTATGATCAGGTGCCGCGACGGTTCTCGCGCAGGGCTTCGCGCATCCAGGATGGGGCGCGGCGTGTAGCGTCTTCGCCACGCATCTCGCGCAGAAACAGAGACCGGCCGACGCGGCCGCCCTGGTCGTACAGCCGCGTGAGGGCGCGAAGCTGCTGCTCGGGCGTGTAGCGCTCGAAGCTGGTCTGGCCGGCGGCGTACTGCGCCACGAGGGCGCGCCGGGCCGTGCCGACGAGCTCGGCATATCGGGCGTACTGCTCACGATCCAGCTCCACCTTCTCCCGGTTCACGTTGAGCGTCCGCCGCGGAATCGGCGGTATCGCGGCGGAGTCGCCTGTCGCCTGGTAGACCTGGCGCACGATGCGCCAGTTCGGATCGTCCGGGATGCCTGCGGCGCGACGCGGATCCAGCAGGTGGTAAGCCCAGGCTTGCCGGCCTTCCGGCGTGCGCCGAATCGGCTGACCTAACGGATCGAAGCGCCACGGATAGATGTCATCGAGGCGTAGAAACGGATTCTTCTCTTCGACCGCCATGCGCAACGCTTCTTCGGCATTCTCTGGGCGCATGTCGGGCAGATACTCCTGCTGTGACCGGTTGAAGGCGGCAACGGCGTTAGGGACCGGGACGGACGTGATGACCCGAAACACACCGTGCAGCCAACGGGTGTAATCCTTCCGCTCCACCGCATCCAGCAGCTTGAGCACTCCCTGCATTACTGTCATCTCGAGACCGGCCGAAAAGACCTCCGGAACGGTGAGCAGCAGGTTGTCAATGTACTTTCGTGACCCGGAAGGAATCCCTTCCCTTTGTGCCCGTCGTTCGCTGTCGGCCACCAGCAGAGCATCGATCCCAAAGAACCCATACCACAGCAGATTGTGCAGTTCGTCATCCGGCTGGTATTGATGTCGATAATCCCAGTTCCCGGTGCGTTTCCAGTGTTCGTACATCGCGCGGACCCCGCTGACATTGACAGTCAACGGGCGCTGTGTCGCATATTGCAGCGCGCGCTCCTTCTGCTCTTCGTCCGGACTGCCGGCGATCAGCCCGGCGTCGACCAGGATTTTCGCGGCCGTCATCATCATGTACGATACCGCCGCCGTCCCCATGTGCAGCATTGCCTGCCTGGTCCGCTTGGCTTTGGCAGCTTGCGTGCTGGCTCCGCGCGCTTTCGCTGCATGAAAAATCGCCAATCCAACCGAGTACTCCGGCATGGCAAATTTGACAGCCCAATGAAACACGTTGGCCGGCGTCGTTTTGAACGGCATCGTGGGCGTGAGCACCAAAGCATCAAACCAGTCGCCCAGAGGTCCTGATTGGCGCAACTTAGAAATGCCCTGTGTGACATGGTTTAGCAGAGCATTCTTCTCCTGGTACACCGATTGCAACGCTTCCGCGGTGGCATCAACCTGCACGTTGGCCGGCGGCGTTTTCAGGAAGGCGGTCCGCTCCTTGCCTTTGAGCCCGCGCAAACGCGCCTGTTCGCGCAGTACGGCATGGTACGTGCTCAGCTTGAACGGTTCGTCGCCCAAAGCCAGCAAGCGGAAGTTGACCTCGGCCGGGATCCCCAGCGTCCCCTCGATGATCTTCTTGGCGCGATCGTTGAAGGACACCTTGCCTTCGCCAGTCACCGGCAGCAGCTCGTGCTTGCTGCTTGCCAGCGCCTGAACCCATGCACGCAGCGGATGGAAGCCGCGGTGCATTTCGCCGTGAATGGCTTTATCCTCGCTGGTTCCGGTCCACAGCCCCTTCACGGACGACTTCAGACCCTGCTTCGCGCCGGCAATGCGCCCCAACAGGCTGGGAAAGCCGACGGTGCGGGGATGTTGCGTCACGGACGCGCGCACCAGGTCGGCCGTCGCGGCAATGGATTGTCCGGACACGTCGAGCAGACCCTTGATGACGTTGGACTGCGTGTTGATCGCGTGGGACGTCACCACCAGCAGATTGCCCTGCATGAGCTGGCGTATAATGTCGGTCCACTTCTTCGGCGTGAGCTGGCCGGCGTACCGCATCATGTCGTTCTTCGCCTTCAGGGCGATCGCGCGCGTCTCGTCCAGCAGCTCGGCGTGTTCCCTGGTGGGATCGGCCCGGAACACCTTCTCGGCCGCCAGGTTGGCGTCGGACGCCACGAAGTCAGCCTTCATCAGCTCGGTCAGCCTGGCGCGCTGCCGGTCGGTAAGAAAGCGATTCTGCTGCGCCAGCTCCTGCTCGAACGCTTTCAGAAGAACAACCGGTTGCTTCTTGCGAAGCTGGCCGTACTGGCGCAGCAACTGGCCGACCGACGTCCCCAGGTTGGCAAGCGTTTCCACCTCGTTAGTCGCGTCGCGGCCTTGCTGGTGCTTGCGATTGATGATCTCGAGACCGGCCAGCACGGCAAAGTTGTGTTCGCTGTCCATCGGCAATGACTGCTTGGCTTTCATCGCCTGCCGCAACTCATCCTCCGTCATATCCTCGAGTTGTGCCTGGATGCTGCTGTAGACTTGCGGGTTGTAGTAGTTCTTCTCCTGCTTCGGGATACCAGGCGCCTCCCGCTCAAACCCGGGCATCGTCCGGACCCGGCCGGCAAACCCGCGCATCTTCATCTTGTTGGCCTGCTCGACAATGCGGTCGACCAGCGGGTAAATGTCGGACCGCCCCAGGTACCGGCGCGTGATCAGAGGCTTCGCGGCCGCGCGCGTGATCTCCTGGTCCGGGAGTTGCGCCCGGATCCAGCGCGCGGCCTCCTTGATGACTTGGTTCTGCTCCGCCTCACTCATGCCTTCGCGCAACTCCGAGGAGTGTGCGCCGCGCTTCTCGGCGAACATCATCTTGCGCTGCTCGCGCCAGCTCGCCATGTCGGCCGTATTGACATCCATCACCATCGCGCTATGCCGGCCGGCCATCTCGGAGAGCTTCCGGGCCAGTACCTCCACCTTGCCGGACTCGGTGGGAAACTGCAGCAGCATGATGCTCGATCCGGACCGGCTGACCCCGCGGGCGACTAGCCGCCGCACCTCCACCTCCGGCATATCCAAGGGAATCCGCTCGATCTCCTGGATCCGCATGCGCGTGTCCAGATAGATGACGTGCCCGTAATCCGGATCCCCGGACCGCAATGCGCCGGCCACCCGGCTCATGTCGGTGTTCTTATCGATGCGCCGGCGGCGGCTGCGCGGCATCGCTTCCCAGGGAGCCAGGTCGGTGTACACTGTACCAAGCCGGTTCTCCTGAAGGCTGTAGTACGACTCCCCGTCGGTGATCACGTGGTCGACCAGGTCGATGTCCAAATCGGCAAGGGCCGATCGCAGCTTATCGGTCTGCTGCAGGTCCATCTGCGACGGACGCGGATCCCCGGACGGATGATTGTGCGAGAGCATCACGCGCCGCGCGCCCTTGCCCTTGCCGCGCGCGGCCTGCTCCACTGCGCTCACAACCATTTGCGCATCAATCAGCGAACCGTCCAGCGTGCCCACCGTCAAAATCGTGCTGTGCACCACCTCGTTCCGATCGTTCAGCACGGCAACCTTCAGGCTTTCGAAGTACGGCGTGCGCAGCGGCATCGCCAGCATTGCCAGGTCGCGCGGCGACTCGATCGTGCGGCCGGTCACCTCGAACGCGCGCACGTCCCGATCGAGGGCCCCTTCGATCAGGCTGCTGATCCGGTCCGATTCTCCGAACGCTTCCCGGATCGCTTCCGGATCGTCCGGCTGCTCGATCGCTCGAGCCGCGGATGCCGCTCGAGCCACGCCTTCGCCGCCAGGCTCGCGTAATCGTTCGGCCGCGCCCGGATACGGGACCTCCATGCGTGGATCGGCAGACTGTTGAATGGTTCGGGAAATTCCATCGGCGGCCTCCTGCGGATTGGCAACTCCTGTTTCCTGCGCAAACTCCGTCGACCGCGCCAGCAGATCGAGCTGCGCGCCGGTCTCCTGAACCATCTGCGATCGCTGCTCCTGGGCGTCGAATTCCTGCTCGGCCAGGTCGTAGCCCTCGTCGCCCGGGCGAAACACCAGGCCCACGTCCGTAACCTGTTCGAAGTCGCCCACCTCGATCGTGGTCCCGTCCTCCAGGCGCGTCCCGCCCTCCGGGTTCGATGCGGCCCGGTACCACTCGCCGCCCTTGTAGACCAGGCTGCGCTCCTCGATCTCCGCCTCGTTGATCTCGATCGGGCTGCGCCGCGCCTCGTACTTTGCCTGTTCGAACCGATCCGCCGCGGCCGCCTGGCGGCCGGCGTCGCTCTCGAGATAGCTCTGGATCTCCGGCAGCATCTCCGCCCGCGTCACCAGGCTGCTTATGTCGGCCGACTCCCGCCCGATCGCTTCCGCCGCACGCCGTCGCGCATCCACCATCGCCTGATGCCGGTTCAGGTTCTGCTGCCGCTCGTTGCCCACTTCGCCCTCGGCAAGCTGCGGATCGTACCAGGGCGACTGCTTCAGGAGTGCATCCAGCGCCTTCGCAGCCGTGCGCACCTCGCCGCGCCGCTCCGGATCGAGCTGCGCCAACTCCTCGCGCTGCGTCTGCCGCGTTGCCACGGCCGACGGGATCTTCAGCCGCTCGCGCGGCAGATCCATGATTTCCTTCTCGCCGAACTTGACCCGCACCGTTTGCTCGTCCAGCACCTGCTGCACGATCCCGCGATGGTCCTTGCGGTCCCGATCCGTCCGGCGCGCATACACCACCTGCCCCGGCTTCACCTCCGGTCCGCGAATTACCTGCTCCTGAGGCCGCTGTTGTGCCCCCTGCGCGCGATCGCCGGGCGCCGCTTGTGATGGCACGTCCGGGGCACCCATCGTCTTCTCGGCCAAATTCTGGACGTAATCGCCGTACGCGTCCTTTGCCAGGGTCCGGAACCCCACGTGACTCGCGCCACCCAGGACGCCGCCGGACAATCCGGCCACCAGCGCGTTCTCAAAGATCTCCTGGTCCTCGTCCCACCCCATGCGGACCGCGTTCTGGTAGATCTCCTGGACGCTTTCCTGCGTTCCCTCCACCGCAAAGTTCACCAGCGCGCCGGCCACGTAGGAATCTCCCAGCTTGTTGACCATGCGGCGCAGCGCCGGGTTGCGGCCAGTGATTGCATCGAGACCGACCTTCTCGAGAAAGTACGTCCCCAACCCGGAAAGCAACGTGTACGTCACCGCGTCCGGAGTGTCGACCCCCTTGTTCCTGGCCGCGGAGTACTCCGGCAACGCTTCGCTGGCCGTCAGCATCGCCGTACCAATATGGGGATGTCCGGCCGCCGACCAGGCCAGCGCACCCAGCATGGTCGGCGCGCTTTCCGCCGCACCGCCCAACACGCCGGCAACGGAAAGCAGACGGATGTCGGGATCACGCGCCTCGATGCCTATCGAAGCCTGCTCGTTCCACCACTCCGCAATGCCCCGGCCAAAGCCTGCCATGGATTCACTGCCGACTACATCGCCGACCATCTCGATCGCGCTGCCGTGAGCACCCAGGTAACGCTGCACACCCCGGGCCGGTCCTTTGAGCAGCTCCTTCGGCGCATCCACCAGGACGTCCCGCGTGACACTGTAGTCGCGCGGCCCGGCTGCCGCTTGCGCCGGCGGTGCATCCTCATCCCAAAACGACGACTCCGCCCGCGGCGCCAGCGCGACCGGAGCCGCTTCATCCTCCCAGAACGTGTCTTCCGGTTGCGCGACCGGCGCAGCATCATCGTTCCAGAAGCCAGCATCCGCTTGCGCAACTGGCTTCGCATCGTCGTCCCAGAATCCCACCGTCCGCTCCTAGCTTACGAGCTTGCCACCCTTCTCGATGTACTTCTGCGCACTCCCAACCGGCACTTGTCGCGTGGACCCGTCCGGCGCCTGGATCGTAACAAGCTGCGGAGCAGCCTCCAACGCGGCCGGCTTCTCGCTTCCCTCCGCGCGCGAGAAGTAATCCTTCCTTTCCGCCTTCTGCCGCCGCTCGTTCATCAGATCGATCCAGCGCTCCATCGCCGGCTGCGCCGTTCCGGTCAGCTTGCCCTCGGTGTAGTTCTCCGCAATGTATTGATCCACCAGGTTCGTACCCGACACCGGATCCTCCGGCATGGCGCGCAGCGCGTCGCCGTACATTTCCATGTGGGCTGTGCCTTCATCCTCTGACTTGCGCACCTGCTGAACCACGTTACCCTTTATCAGAAAGCGCTCGCCCGTCTCCGGATCCGTCAGAAACCGCTCCTGTTTACCTTGCGCTTCCGCCGTCTTGATCGCCGTCGCCGCTTCTCGCTGTTCCCGCCGTTCGCCCCGCTCGCGAACATCACGCCGCGCCGCCTCCAGTTTCGATTTCTCCGACGGCTTGATCCCGTACTCGCGCATGATCTGCAGGCTGCTCATCTCCGGTTCGCGCGAAGGCGCCGTCTGTCCCATCACCTCGCGACTCGTCATCGTCGGCGGCGCCGTTGCCGGCCGCGCAGCCGGCGCGCCCGCCGGTTGCGACTCCATCACCTCGCGGCTTGTCAGCTTCGGGGCCGGCGGCGCTTCCCCAGAGGGAAAGTAACCCATCGAAATCGCCCGCTCCCGCGGCATTTCGTTGCCGTCCACAGACACGCGGTCATGCCGGGCGATCTGCGACTGGGTCGGCTCAACGTTTCCGCCCATGTAGTCCTTAGCGCGCATGGGGTCCGGAACGCTTCCAAACGCATACGTGTCGCCATTGACATACGAACTCACGATGTTCTGTCCGCTTGCACGGATATCCGCCGCGGCCTCTTGCGCCGTGCGCTGCGGCGGCGCTGCGGCCGGTTCATCCATTCCCATGGCGCCACGTGCCGTCATTCCGCCGGCCGCCGGCGACGCGACCGGCGGCTCAACTCCCATCGCTTCGCGTGCCGTCATTCCGCCGGCCGCCGGCGCCGCGGCGGGTGGCGTGTTCTCACCCATCGCCTCACGCGCGGTCATCGCAGTACGCCTCTGGCGCATGCGCTCTGTCCGCGTCTGCAACGCACGCCCTTCGGGACCGTTCACAGTCGAAGGCGTGATCAGGTCTGCCATCCCCTCAACTTGCCAATCGACGGCCGGTTTTACTATCCGGTCGTAGGACTCCGCCATGTTCCCAAGCGGGTTCAAGAAAAACTCCCGCGCAAACCGTTTTGTTCCTGCGAATCTCGGCATGTCACTCTCCTTGCTTAGTCGTTATACTCGAAATCGTACCAGATCAGCGCCGCGCTGGCCTCGTTGTAGTAGCCGCGCGCCGTCTTGTTCGTGCCGGCGGTCGGCTCGATGCACCACGTCGTCGGCATGTTTGCTGAACCGAGCAACGCTGATGCCAGGAAGTTGGTCAGCGACCAGGTCCAGTTTGTCACCACGTTCCAGCCGTTGCTGAACCCATCCCCCTGGGCCGAATAGTCCTGGTATGCAATCGTGCCCCATGCGCCATCCCCGGCCGGCTTGGTGGTGCTGTAGTGATACATTTCCACGCGGTGGCTCACGTTCGTGTCCAGATTCGTGACCGCAAGCTGCGAGCATTGCGCCCAGAGAAACGCCAGGTAATTCGTGTATGTCGGTTGTGCGTTGTAAAAGCCCTCCGCATACTTGAATGGCCTGGCGGAGGAAACCCAACCAACGTCAGATCCCGTAGAGTAACCGTAATCCGATTCCTCTTCCGTCTTCGCTTCATTCCAGGTAGCGTCTATGTCACCAGCGTACCCCTGAATTTCATTCGTCGTCAGCGTGGACAAATAGAAGTTGAACGTGCCCTCCTCCTCGGCGGTCAGGTTCATCCCGCACTTCCAGAAGATCGCATCCAGCTCGTTGATCGCAGCCTTCAGGCCGTCCAACCCATAGTCCGTCGTGTACCAGTTGGTCCGGCTTCCCGGAAAGTAGCTGCCGCCGGCGGCCGTCGTGGCATTCTCCCACCCGTGCGCGCGCCCCACCGTCGTGTCGTTGGTGTAGGGCCCCAGTCCACTCAGACAGCGTAGCGGCGTGTAGTCAAAAAAATTTGTTGGTAGACACGCGTTCGAACAGATCGCGTCCACGGTGAGTCCGATCCCGAACACCTCCCGACCGTCCAACGAAAAGTCCGTTCCCAGCGCATCCACATAGTTCCCGGACGCGTTGGTCAGTGCCGTATTCACGAACCGATGATGCTGCCACGTCGCTACCGCCGGCTGATAGTTGTCGTAGAGAATCGACTTCATCTTGCTTTTCATGTTCACCACGAAGGACCGCACCGATCGGAACGGCCACAGCGCCGGCCGCGTCGGGTTCGCCACGCCCCGGATCTCGCACCGCTCCACCAGGCCGCTGTAACACTGCTCCGCCTGAAGGCGCCCGCTGCGCGTGTGCGCGTAGGCCGGCCAGATATTGGTGTCCCAACCCGCGCAGGCCTCCGCCGCGGCCAAAACACAGCATGTTGCCACCAGAGCCTTCATCACACTCCCGCCACCCAGTGCGTTGCGTACCGATGATCCACAATATCCGCTGCCGTGATCTCTCCATCCGCAAACGGCACATACCACAGCGGAAAGATCTCGTCGTCCTCGTCGCCATCCGGCAGATTCAACGCGCCTGTTACCTTCTCCAGCGTCGCCGACCCGCCCGACGTGGTGCGGTGCACCTTCAGATAGATCCACGTGTTGTCGCCGATCGTAATCGCCGTGTCGAAACTCGCCGACCCATTGCCCACGCCGACCCACACCCCAGCCACCGCGGCGCCCTTGCCGATGCTTCTGCGAATCTTCAGCGTCGTCGCTGTGCGGTCGTACAAGCCGAACAGCTCCTTGTAGTGCGTATGCGCGGCGCCGCCCACCAGCACATCGTCTTCCCAGCCTCCAGCTTCCTCCAGCTCCAGGACGTGCTCGCGCAGCTCCGCAATCTGCGCCTGGAGCTGCGCGAACATCGCCTCATAGTCCTGGAGCTCGGGCATCGCGTCGCCTCACTCGTCCAGCACGTTCATCCCCGGCAGGCCCAGCGCCGACTGAAACACGTGCCCGATCGTGAGCTGCGAATTCGTGCCGCCCACATACGTTCCCGACTCGCTGATCAACAGCTTCGTCGGCCGGTTCGTGCTCGCCGCCGCTTCGAACTGCCCGTGCCAGTACTCCACCAGCCGGTAGATCAGCTCCCGGATGTCTCCGCTCGCCTCCGCCGCGTCGTTCGTCGCCAGGCTGATGTCCGTCAGCGGGAAACACACATACGCCGTGTTCGTCTCGATCCCCGTCGTCCCCACGTTGCTGTTCGTGGATGCGATGTACTGGTAGTTCGGGATCCAGTTCGTAATCGTAACGTCGATCGCCTCCGCCTTCCCCGCCAGCAACACCGCCGCCAACACCGCCACTGCCGTCACTGTCCGCTTCATCTGCTCCTCCTCCTTCTGTTTGCTGCCTCGCTACGCTGTCGCGCGGTACACCCGTACCGCCTTAAACCGGCTCGATCCCATGAAATACGGCTTTGTGATGTTGCCCGAATCGTGCCCGATCCGGTCCTGCCCCGCCGGCGGCGCCATGCTGTACAGCGTCGCGCCGTTGCACCAGCTAAACGCCTTATCGCGCGCCGTCGTCCACAGCACCTGCACCGTCACGCTCAGCCCGTCATCGTTCGTGTAGGTGTACTGCTCCGTCCCATTGTCCCACCAATCCGATCCGCCCCCGCCGCCGCTCACCGCCCGCGCCGTCAGCGTCACCGTCCAGGTCCGGTCCGATTGCCGGTACACCGAGGGCGACACACTCATCCCCACGTGCGCCAGCGCAAACGCCTGGATGCGCGCCTGCAGGTTTGTGCTCCGCACGTTGAATCCCATCCGCAGATAACACGTGCCATAGCGGCCCTCGTACGGCAGATCCGTGGTCGCGCTCGGGTACCAGTTTTCCGTGCTCGTCTGCTCCTGGTCGACCGTCCGCGCCTGCCCGGATTCCGTCGGCTCGCTGCGGCGCTCCACGATCGTGCCTTCGCCCGGCGTCGCCGGCTCCGTCAGCGCGGCACCTTCCGTGTGCACCGTCTCCGATGTCGAAACATCCGCCACCTTGCGCCAATTCGTTGCCGTCTGGTCCTGCGGCTCGATGTCCAGCTCGATCGTGCGCCAGCCCCCCGCCTCCGTCTCCTCGCTGATATTGCGGCGAATGTGCCCCACCGCCTCCACCGGCGCCGCCAGCGGCACGTCCGCCTCCGAGTGGATCGTCCGCGCGCCATGCCGGCTCGGGCTTCGCTCCACCTCCGTCGTGAGCTGGTCCTGAACCTCCACGTCCTCGTCCGTCGTGCGGTACCCGCCCGCCTCCGTCTCCTCGCTCACATGCCGGTGAATGTGGTGCTGCTGCTCCACCGGCGCAGCCAGCGCGGCGTCCGCTTCCGTGTGAATTGTCCGGTCCGTATGCGCCCGCGCGCTGCGCACCTGTTCCGTATGCGTCTGGTCCCAAAGCCGATCGAGCCGGTACGTATTGCGCCACCCGCCCGCCTCCGTCTCCTCGCTGCTCTGCCGCGCGACAAAGTGCTGGCCCGGATCCGCGACCGGCGTTGAAAGCGCGGCATCCTCCTCCGTGTTCGTCTCTTGCAGCCAGTAGCTGCGCGCCGAATAGTGCTCCTCCGAAATGAAACGGTTCTGAACCTCGATGTCCTCGTCCGTCGTCCGGTACCCCCCCGCCTCCGTCTCCTCGCTCACATGCCGGTGAATGTGATGCTGCTCTTCCGACGGCGCGCCCAGGGCCGCATCCGCCTCTGTGTGGATCGTTCGGTCCACGTGCCGGTCCGCCGACCGCAGTTGCTCCACGATCGCCTGGTCCTGGACCGTCACGTCCTCGTCCGTCGTCCGGAAGCCCCCCGCCTCCGTCTCCTCGCTCACGTGCCGATGCAGGTGGTGCTGCTCCTCCACCGGCGCCGCCAGCGCCGCGTCCGCCTCCGTGTGGATCGTCCGCTCCGTATGCGCCCGCGCCGTGCGGCCCTGTTCCGTGATCACCTGGTCCTGGACCGTCACGTCCTCGTCCGTCGTCCGGTACCCCCCCGCCTCCGTCTCCTCGCTCACATGCCGGTGCAGGTGGTGCTGCTGCTCCACCGGCGCCGCCAGCGCCGCATCCGCCTCCGTGTGGATCGTCCGCTCCGTATGCGCCCGCGCCGTCCGGCCCTGCTCCGTGATCACCTGGTCCTGGACCGTCACGTCCTCGTCCGTCGTCCGGTACCCCCCCGCTTCCGTCTCCTCGCTCACATGCCGGTGCAGGTGGTGCTGCTCCTCCGACGGTTCCGCCAGCGCCGCATCCGCCTCCGTGTGGATCGTCCGCTCCGTATGCACCCGCGCCGTCCGCCCCTGCTCCGTGATCACCTGGTCCTGGACCGTCACGTCCTCGTCCGTCGTCCGGTACCCCCCCGCCTCCGTCTCCTCGCTCACATGCCGGTGCAGGTGGTGCTGCTCCTCCGAGGGCACCCCCAGCGCCGCGTCCGCCTCCGTGTGGATCGTCCGCTGCGTATGCGCCCGCGCCGTCCGGCCCTGCTCCGTGATCACCTGGTCCTGGACCGTCACGTCCTCGTCCGTCGTCCGGAAGCCGCCCGCCTCCGTCTCCTCGCTCACGTGGCGGTGCAAATGGTGCTGCTGCTCCACCGGCGCCGCCAGGGCCGCATCCGCCTCCGTGTGGATCGTCCGCTGCGTATGCGCCCGCGCCGTCCGGCCCTGCTCCGTGATCACCTGGTCCTGGACCGTCACGTCCTCGTCCGTCGTCCGGAAGCCCCCCGCTTCCGTCTCCTCGCTCACATGCCGGTGCAGGTGGTGCTGCTCCTCCGACGGCGCGCCCAGCGCCGCGTCCGCCTCCGTGTGAATCGTCCGGTCCGTATGCGCCCGCGCCGTGCGGCCCTGCTCCGTGATCACCTGGTCCTGGACCGTCACGTCCTCGTCCGTCGTCCGGTACCGCCCGAACTCCGTCTCCTCGCTCACGTGCCGGTGCAAATGGTGCTGCTGTTCCGCCGGCGCGCCCAGCGCAACGTCCGCCTGCGTGTGGATCGTCCGGTCCGTGTGCGCCCGGAACGTGCGCTCCCGGTCCACGATCGTCTGATCGTTGACCGCCTCCTCCGACTCATCAATCGTCTGCGTGCACTCCGGATCCTTCGTCCGCCGCAGCGCCAGCCGCTTGCCCGGCACCGAGGCCGCCATACTCTGCAGCCCGATCGACCCCCCATCGTCGTCCAGGTCCCCCTGCTTCACCCCCGTATGATGTGCCGTCCGCACCGTCCGCGCCGCCGTCACCGTCGTCGTGTACCGGCTGATCTTCTGGTACAGCCGCTGCAGCTTCGTCACCGAGTAGCTCACCCGGCCCGTGTCCCGGTCCACCAGCACCGGTCCCCGCTCATACTCGATGCCGTTTGCCGGATCGTTCGCCGGCAACACCCCCACCTCCGCCAGGTTGTGATACCACGTCGTCCACGCCTTGTAGCGGCAGCCGTTGCGCGTCACCACGTCCGGGATCGTCAGGCTGCCCCGGTGCAGCAGTTGGAACAGACCCAGCACCCGCTTGCCGTCCCGCTCCACCCAGTCCAGCCACACCCTGCCCCCGTACCACGTGCCCGACCGGTGCCAGCGCGTCCCCTGCATCGGGTTTGTCACAGTTGCGCTGGCCGCGTCGTTGCCCGCCGACGTCTTCTCCTCCAGCCACTGCACGCACCCATCCAGGTCATCGCGCGGGATCTCGTACCACACCCGCGTGATCGCGTCGCCGTCATAGCCGTCGTTTTCGTCCCAGCGCCACGGCTCGCACAGCGTCTCCGCCAGCAGGTTCTTGATGGTCGCGTTATCGCTCATTCCGTCAACGCCTCCGCCGGGCTCCGCCGCGCCGTAGCGATCATCTCCCACACGCCCGGCACATGCCGCCGGCCACTACTCGAAGGCGCATACTCATCGCACAGCCACAGCGTGCCCACCCGCAGCCAGCGCCGCGCCCAGCCCGGCGCCGCCCCGAACAACACCTGCACCACCATCTCCGAGCACGTCCATTCCGCTTCCGACCGTCGCCCGGGCCGCGGCGCAATCCGCAACCGTGCGCCCAGCCAATTCTGCCGGATCTGCGCATTCGGATACGTGATCTTCCCCACCGCTTGCGCGCAGCGCAGAAACACCGCCGACATCTGCGCCTCGCTCAAGTTTGGAATCGGCTGCAGGTCCACCTCGCGCCGCGAGGGATCCATCTTGCGCCACTCCACCAGCCGCCGCCAGTCCAGCGGACCCCGCATCCCCGTCTTCCCCGTCCACTTGTCCACCTTCAGCAGCGATTCGAAGTACACCCGATACAGCCCATCCGGCCAGGCCGCCACGTCCGTCGCCACCCACGGCTTCACCCAGCCGCGGCAGATCACATCCTCCCACTCCTTGGCGGTCAGCGTGAACAGCAGGCCCACGTGCGAGCCCTCCCCGCCCGTCACGCGCGCGATCAGGCGCGAGATCCACGCCTTGCGATTCATGGAAAGGAACATCTCCAGCCTCATGGCATCACTCCCTCTGCAGGCCCTGAGACGTTCCGGGGGTGGCGCCCTCGGGGCGGGTTCGTCAATTGTCGTTCGACATCAGCAGCGCCGTCAGCACGAGCGGCAGCACCACCAGCAGCACGCTGGTCAGCGTGCCCACCAGCCACCACATCATCCTCGAGACCAGCGCCTTGATATCGCGCAGGTCCCGGCCGATCCCGTCGAACATCACCCGGCATTCCGGCCGCACCTCATTGCATACCTGCCCCATCGCAAGCTCCTTCATTGTTAGAACCGCAAAGCAATGCCGGACGACGCCTCGGCTTCTTCCGCCGCGTCGTTGTTGCCCGACTGATCGCCCGCTCCCCCCACGCGGTTGTTGTCGCCCGTGACGGTGATGTTCGTGTCGTTGTCGTTGTTGTTGGTGTACTTGACCACGACATAAGCAACCGCTGCCACGGCGATGACCGCGACAACCACGACCGTGACACCTTTCCAGGACCCCCAAAAAGATCCCTCGTATCCCCCCTGCGGCACGAGACTGCGAGCGATCTCCGGCGCGCTCAACACGTCGCCGGCCAGCAACCCGGAAGCCGCATCGCTGGATGTTCTCAGCACCAGCGCGTCGCGGACCGCGCTCTGTGATTCCTCTGCCACGATCGCGCGAATATGCTGAGCCTCCTCGGGCGTCAGCATTGCGATCTCCATGCCGGGCGCGGTCCGGGCGCTGGCGTCGTACGCGCTGCGCACGTCGTCAGCCCACGTCTCTGCGATAGCCGCGCAAGGCAGCGCGGCCTGGATTCCTATCAGCACCAGCGTCGTCAGTGTCTTCATTCCGCTCTCTTTGTTATGCGATCCTGCGCAACAGGATCAGTTTGCCGTTCTCGCAACAAATTGCACGCACATGGAAGTCGCGTGATCGGTCCTTCTGGACAACCCGCATCGCCGCAGCCTGTATAATCGACCTGCGATCCGACCACCTGCTGTTATGGGCTGGGTAAACGATGCCCTCCCCCGCCGCCAGCGTGTCGAGATGATGCTGCCGTGAATTGCCGAAGATTCTCCGATTCCGTTCGCGCCACTCTTCCGCTGTGTGAGTGTAGATCATTCGACTGCCAGGATTGCGTCTTTCAGCTTTTCCTTGTCCAAAACCGCGAGCCCCTTGAACGTACCGTAGTACATCATCGTGTTCATGCCGCTCGGGGTCACCAGGCCGATCAGGATTGGCCCCGGCGGGTTCGGGGTCGTCTCGTATCGGCCCTCAGCGTGCGGCGTGAACGCGGACTGATTGCCGAGATCATTAACCGCTCGGACCTTTGCAAAGACCAGGCGATTGTTCTCGACAGTTAGGATCAGTTCCTCGGTTTCAGTCTCGACGAGATTGGTCATGGCATCGACCCCGTACCCCCATGCCACGATGTAGACTGCGTGGTTGTCATAGACGCTGCCGTCGGTGTTGTGGGTAGGCGCATCCCACGCGAGGCGGACTTCCCCCGCCC
>Ga0180433_10002528_pt1 | contig 28116 bp, 20 predicted proteins | sample SS_ome_8_FD_132980 | JGI IMG/M metagenome (GOLD analysis project Ga0180433, IMG submission 132980) | Hypersaline lake sediment archaeal communities from the Salton Sea, California, USA - SS_1_D_1 metaG | ecosystem: Environmental > Aquatic > Non-marine Saline and Alkaline > Hypersaline >... | reverse complement strand
CTCGAACTTGCCGGTGTTGCTGCCCTGCTGCACAATTTCTACAACGGGATTGAAAATGTGCTCAAGCAGTTGATTTTCTCAAGAGGTCTTAGCATACCTTCCGGAAGCACGTGGCACAGGGAGCTGCTGGAACAAGCTATCCAGAGCGGTCTGGTCTCTGATGCGCTCTGTGAGAATCTTAAACGTTACCTTGCATTTAGGCATTTCTTTTCGCACGCTTATGCTCTCGAGCTACATCCGGAGAGAATGCAACCCTTGGTTTCCGATGCAAACAGAGTCTATGCGCAATTCAGAGCCGATATAGACAAACACATCGGGAGGAGGCCGGGGTCACACCTCCACTTTTAACATTTGACCGTATGGCATCCCGGCCTCTGTCAAGCTTGGCTGGAAGCTGTTACAACATTTTGCATGTTAAACAGCCTTATTAAAGCGACAATCGCAAGCGAAATGTTAAAAGTGGAGGTGTGACCCCGACTGACCTGTTATAATGGGAGCGCTGGGACTCGAACCCAGGACCTACGGCTTAAAAGGCCGTTGCTCTGCCGTCTGAGCTACACTCCCGCACAACACAGTCCTTGAGAATAGCGGCTTTGCCGGGGGTTTGTCAATGCCGAGTAAAACCGGCGGTTCTTGTCATCAGCCTGCGACAGGCCTCTGTGCCCGTGGAGGCGACCCTCCGCCACAGCAGCGATCATATCGTCGTGGCCGCCACCACGAAGAAGGACCTCGAGGAAGCCGTCGACATGTCAGGCCGGTGGGCAAAATCCCACGCCGTTGACAGCGCCTTTCGCGGGCGGTAGAGTACGCTTTTTATTCACTGTGTTCGGGATCGAATAGTATGCCTGAGATAACTCTTATAACCGGCGACGGGATAGGACCGGAAATCGCCGAGGCAACCCGAAGGTGCATCGATGCCACCGGAGCGGATATAACCTGGGATCTCGCCGAGGCGGGAACGGACGTTATGAAGCGGACCGGAACGGCCCTGCCGGAAGCGACGATCGAATCGGTCAGGAGAACCGGCATAGCGCTGAAGGCGCCGATCACCACTCCGGTAGGCACCGGCTTCAGAAGCATAAATGTCTACCTGCGCCAGCAACTCGATCTGTACGCATGCCTGCGGCCCTGCAAGAGCTACAAGGGGGTCCGCAGCAGGTACGAAAACATAGACCTGGTCGTGGTTCGGGAGAACACCGAGGACCTGTACGCCGGGATCGAGTTCGAAAAGGGCGACGCGCGGACCGGCGAACTTATAGAATGGCTTAACTCGCACGGCACCAGGAAAATCACGCGGGACAGCGGAATCAGCATAAAGCCGATATCGGTGGCCGCAACCGACAGGGTAGTGCGGTTCGCCTTCGACTACGCCCAAAAACGCAACCGTAAAAAAGTCACCAGCGTCCACAAGGCCAACATCATGAAATACTCCGACGGCCTCTGGCTCGAGGTGAGCCGCCGGGCGGCGAAGGACTATCCCGACATAGAGTTCGAGGACCGCATAGTGGACAACATGTGCATGCAGTTGATCCAAAAGCCCGAACTGTACGACGTTATCGTCCTGCCGAATCTCTACGGCGACATCATAAGCGACCTCTGCGCCGGTCTGGTGGGGGGACTGGGCGTAGCGCCCGGCGCCAATATCGGTGACAGGGGGGCGGTCTTCGAGGCAACCCACGGAAGCGCACCGAAATACAAAGGAATGGACAAGGTAAACCCGACCGCGCTTATCCTAAGCGGCGTGATGATGCTCAGGCATTTGGGGATGACCGAAGAGGCCGGCAGGCTGGACGTCGCGGTCGCGGCCGTCATCGCCGAGGGCAAGTACGTCACCTACGATCTCAAGAGCGACCGCAACGACCCGACCGCGGTCGGAACCAGCCGCATGGCCGACGCGGTCATAGAAAAGCTGGCCGTGGCGAGGCCCGATCGGCCCCTGTAGAAATCAGGTTCAGGCTGGAAGCCCGCCCCCCTAACAGAGGCCGCTGTGGCTGGCGCCTGGATTCTGGATTCGAGGGTGGCTGGCGCCTGATCTGGACGAACCGTCGCGAACCGAACGATAATCGGACTTGTCGGACTTGTCGGACGGGCACTGGGAATTGGCTGCCGCTGGTGCGGGGGCTTCGACGGGGGCGCTAGCCATTCTGGATTCTGTTATTATTACAGCGATCCCGGCGGATCTCTCAGGAGAAGCCATGAACCAGCAGAGGTGGCGGAATATTGTTTCCGGACGGGCCGAGGGCGCAGGCCCCGCGGCCGCCCGGGCGGGCCTGCGGTTCGCCTCTGTCGGCTACGCCGCCGCGGTCGCCGCCCGGAATTGCCTTTATGACCGCCGAATCCTTTCCATATACAAACCCAAGGCACCGGTGATAAGCGTGGGCAACATAGCCGCCGGCGGAACGGGCAAGACCCCGCTGGTGATCTGGCTCTATGAAATGCTCAAGGACAAATGCCGTCTTGCCATTCTAACCCGGGGCTACAAGGCGGCCGGAGGCCGTTCGGATTCCCGGACCGGAAACCTGGACGAGCCCGCCCTGCTGGAAAAGGCCTGCCCCGCGGCCGCGGTCGTCGTTAACGCCGACCGCGCAGCCGGCGCGCGGCGGGCGGGGGAAGAACTCGGCGCGGAGGTTCTTCTTCTGGACGACGGCTTCCAGCACCGGCGCATCTTCCGCGACCTGGACATCGTCGTTGTCGATTCGACCTGCCCCTTCGGCTACGACAGAATGTTGCCTGCGGGGTTGTTGCGGGAGCCGGTCGGATCGCTGGCGCGGGCCGACGCCGTAGTCCTGACAAGATGCGACCAGGTCGGCACCGCCGAGCTGAACAGGATTGAAGACCGGCTTGGCCGGATAAAGACGGACCTGCCCGCGGCCAGGTCCGTCCACGAGCCCACCGCTGTTTCGGTGGCGCGAGAGGCGGCGGCCGAAAAACACCCAGCGCGGTTTCTGGAAGGCCGAAAAGTATTCGCCTTCTGCGGCATAGGCAACCCCGCTTCCTTTGTGGCGAGCCTAAAGGCCCTCGGCGCCGTGGTCGTGGGCCGGCGGTTTTTCGACGACCACCATCACTACACCGCCGGCGACATAGCAAATATCCGGAGCCTCGCGCGCCGGCACTTCGCCGAGCTGGCCGTAACCACCCAAAAAGATTTCACCAAGATCGGGCAAGAGCGCAGCCGCGCTCAACCGCCCGCGATCGCCTGTCTCGAGGTACGCCTGCGGATCACGGCGGGCAGCCGACGGCTTATACAGTTGATCGAACGGACCGTGGCGGGTAGAATCAGCGTCCGTTAACGCCCCGTTCGAGCCCTTAGTTATGTACGATAAACTCTTGAAAACCGTAGGCAGCCTCGGCAAGCCGACGGTCATGATCGCCGGCGATTTCATGCTCGACGTCTACAGTTACGGCGACGCCATGAGGATCAGCCCCGAGGCGCCGGTTCCGGTGCTGCGTGTCACCGGAACCGAGTACCGCTGCGGCGGCGCGGGCTCGGTGGCGGTGGACCTGGCCGCACTGGGAGCGGTCCCGGTTTGCGTCGGCGTCGTCGGCGACGATGAGAACGGCAGGCTCCTGAGAGCCCGGCTGGTCAAAAGCGGCTGCGACGTAACCGGCTTGATCGCCGTCGGCGGCCGCTCCACCACGACCAAGCGCAGGCTGGTCGGCGCGGCCCAGCACCGACACCGCCAGCAGCTTATACGAATGGACGAGGAATCGACAGAGCGGCTTTCCGATCAGCAAACTCGGCTGATGCTCCAGGCGTATCGTGATAAACTCGACTCCGCGGCGGCGGTATGTCTTCAGGACTACGACAAGGGCGTTCTGGGCGATCCGGTCTGCGGCCGCATGATAGCCGAAGCGGCCGAAGTGCGGAAACCCGTCCTGGTCGACCCGGCCTGCGGAAAGGACTATTCCCGGTACGCCGGGGCCACGGTCATCACCCCCAACCGCAAGGAGGCTTCGACCTTCGCCGGCTTTGAAATCGACTCGGTCGAATCCGCGGCCGGGGCCGCGGAGCTGCTCCAATCGAAACTAAATATCGAAGCGGTTGTGATAACGCTCGACAGCCAGGGGGCATACCTCAGGGCCGGCGGAAAGGGCATATTCGTACCCACAAGGGCGCGCAGCGTTTACGACGTTACCGGAGCCGGTGACATTGTGCTGGCCACCATGGCGGTGGCGCTGGCGGGCGGCAGCGATTACGAAACGGCCGTTCAGCTGGCCAACATAAGCGGCGGTATAGAAGTGGAGAAATTCGGGGCCGCGGCTGTTACCATAGAGGAGATCATCAACGATATCCTCAGCGCCAGCCGGGGCACCGGCGGCAAGATCCACCGCACGGATTCGCTGCGGGAACAGCTCGCCTGGCACAGGAGACAGAAACACCGCATCGTGTTCACCAACGGATGTTTCGACGTCCTTCACAGGGGGCATATAGAGTTCTTGCGTTTCTGCAAGCTGCAGGGGTCCGTCCTCGTAGTCGGGCTCAACAGCGACAGTTCCGTAAGGCGGATAAAAGGTCCGGAACGGCCCATAAACAACCAGTTCGACAGAGCCGCGGTGCTGGCGGCGCTGGAGAGCGTGGATTACGTGACCTTGTTCGACGAACCCGATCCGCTCAAGCTCATACATATCGTCAGGCCCGATGTATTGGTAAAAGGAAGCGATTGGGCCGACAAGGGCGTAGTCGGCTCGCAGTTCGTGGAGTCTTACGGCGGCAAAGTCGCGCTGGCGCCGCTGGTCGAAGGCAAGAGTTCCACCGGCGTTATCGAGAGAATCAAATCGGTCTTCAAACCGCTTGAGGGTACCTGCAAATGAAAGACGCCGTTCGCGGTGTAATAACAGCGGCGATCGCCGGTCACCGGCAAATGATGGAGCGCTTCGAGGCCGACTGCGCAGAAGCCGTAGCCGCGGCCGCCGACATGTTAACGGACGCGCTGTCCGACGGCCGTCGGGTGTACATCTGCGGCAACGGCGGTTCCGCTGCCGACGCACAGCATATCGCCGCCGAACTGGTCGGCCGGTTCAGGCGCGAGCGGCCGGCGATTCCGGCGGCGGCGCTTACGACCGATACCAGTGTGATCACCTCGGTTTCGAACGATTACGGCTATCGCAAGGCCTTTACGCGCCAGGTTGAAGCCTTCGTGCGGAAAGGCGACGTGCTGTGGGTTATTTCCACCAGCGGCACCAGCGAAAACATCACTGACGCCGTGGATGCGGCGAAGCAAGCGGGGGCAAAGGTTCTGGCCTTCGCCGGCGCCGCCGGTACCGATATCGAACGGGCCGCCGACATCTGCCTGTGCGCCGGAAGTGGGGAAACGGCCAGGATCCAGGAGGTCCACCAGCTCGCCTATCATATAATCTGTGATATCGTCGAGGAAAGATTCTCTTAATGCCGAACAGAGCCGTATTTCTCGACCGCGACAACACCCTCATAGAGGACCCGGGATACATCGACAGCCCGAGAAAGGTCCGGCTGATCGAGAACGTCGCCGAATCGCTGCGGGAATTGCGGTGCATGGGCTATATGCTGGTAATCGTCACCAACCAGTCCGGCGTGGCCCGCGGGCTGCTCAACGAGAAAATCCTCGGCCAGATCCACGACCGCCTGCGGATGCTGCTGGCAAAGGAGGCCGCATTCGTCGACGCGATATACTACTGCCCCTACCACCCCGACGGCATCGTTCCGAAATACCGCAGGGAAAGCCCCCTTCGAAAACCGAACCCCGGAATGCTGCTTAAGGCCGCCGAGGACATGGACATCGACTTGTCGCAGTCGTGGCTTATCGGCAACAGCGGACGCGATATCCAGGCCGGTTCCGAGGCCGGCTGCAAAACCATACTGGTGGACCACAAGTCGCGGGGCAGGCTCCGCGAAACCGGCGGCCCTGCTGCCGATTACGAGGCTGTCAACATGAGGGAGGCGGCCAACATCATAAGGCAGCACAACCAGGCCTCTGTTCGGTCCGCCCCTCAAACCGTCCAGGTCGCCCCGAATCCCCAGCAGGATACTCCTGATACCGGACAAGCCCCGACGCAGCACACCGAGCCGCCGGTAGCGCAGCCAGTTGAGCCCGCCGCCGAGCCCGGCGGACCGCCGCCGGAAGCGGCCGAAACGACCGAAGGAGCCCCCCTTATCGGCAACGCCGGCGGCAATGACACCACCAACCGGATTCTGGCCGATATCCTGCAGCAGCTCAAGAGCATACAGCGCCAGCAAATGTTCGAGGAGTTTTCGATAGGCCGGCTGCTGGCGGGCCTGCTGCAGGTCGTGGTCTTTTTCTGCCTCATTTTGAGCGTGTGGTTCCTTACCAGCCCTGTAAAGAGGGACAACGCCGTTTTCGTTACGATCGGATTCGCCCTCGTGCTGCAGCTGATGGCGCTGACCTTTTACACCATACACGGCCGGAAGTGACAGACCCTTGGCCGCGGCCGAACAAAATATCATGTTATGGCTGCCTTCGCCGATCGGCGACGCGGTACTGTGCACACCGGCGCTTCGCGCCGTCCGCCGCGGTTTCAAGCGTTCGAACATCACTTTTCTGGCGACCGAACCGGTGCGGCGGATGCTGTCACCCTGTGGCCTGTGCGACCGATGGATTGATTGGAAAGGCTCCGGCATAACCGCGATCGCCTCCGAGCTTCGCTCGCGCAACTTCTCAATAGCGCTGCTGCTTAAAAACTCCCTCGGCTCGGCTGCGGCCGTATTTCTGGCCGGCATCCCGCAGCGGGTCGGCTACGCCCGCGACGGGCGGTCGATACTGCTTACGGACAGGCTCCGCCCGCCGAAAAGCTCCGCGTTCAGATACAAGCCGGTTTCCATGGTGAATTACTACATGGCCGCCGTTTCCTATCTCGGCTGCGAGGGCGACGGCCTCGGGCCTGAACTGGCGGTGGATTCCGCAGCCGACGCGAGTCTTTCGGCCGTTCTGCCCGGGATTTTCAAAAAAACCGGTCCGCTGGTCATCCTGGTGGCCTCAGGAGCGTTCGGGCCAAGTAAATGTTGGCCGGCCGAAAGGTTCGCCGCGCTGGCCGACCTCCTGGCGGAAACGCACAAGGCCACGGTTGTCATATGCGTTTCGCAGCATCCGCTCGAACGGGCCGCGGCCGCCCGTATCCGGCAAAAGGCGCGTTTCGATCACATAAGCCTCGCAGAAAGGCCCCTTGACACGGGCCAGTTGACGGCCCTGATCGGCCGGGCAGATCTGGTGGTATCCAACGACACCGGCCCCCGCCACATCGCGATCGCGACCGGCCGCAGGGTGATCACGCTTTTCGGCCCGAACGACCCGTTGTGGACAGAAACCGGCTATGAAAACGAGATACAGATAACAGGCCAGGCGCCCTGCGGCCCCTGCGCGCGACCGGTATGCCGTAAGAAAAGACATTGGTGCATGGAGTCGATCGCCGTGGACGTGGTCGCCGGCGCGGCCGACGCGATGCTCAGGAGCGACGGTACCCCGTCCGCGCGCCTCATCGGCCAGCAGTTCGTGGAAGCCTCAAGCGGATTTTTTGTTGATCGCCGATACCGCCGCCCGCTGGCCGAAGTCGGATTAAACTGCCTCGACGAGGCGGCGTCATTCGGCGGCGGCGAGAACCTGACAAAAGACGGCCTGCCGTCTTTCCGCAGCAGGAGCAGGTTCCAGGCGGGCGATCCGAAGGTGACCTTCTATCTCAAACGGTATGTCGACACCGCCGCCCCACTGCCGCGCCGCCTGGCCGAAGCGCTTCGCCTTTGCCGCGACATGGGTCAACGCGAGGCGATGGTAATAAGGCGCTTAAAGGCCGCCGGCGTCAACGTCCCGAAGGTCGTTTGTTACGGCGGTGAACACCGGTTCTTGCTTGCCCAAAAAAGCTTCGTCATTACGGAAGGAATCGCCCGGGCGCATTCGCTTGAAAGCAGACTGCCCGATTGTCTTTCGCGGCGGGCCCGCAGCCGCAACACCGCCGGGCGGCGCGAATTCATCCGCAAACTGGCGCAGTTCATAAAGGACTTCCACGACACCGGTTTTCGCCACAGGGACCTATATTTTTCGCACATCTTTGTCAACGACCGGGGAGAATTTTTTCTGATAGACCTGGCCAGGGCCTTCCGACCCGTGATCTTTACCAGGCGATGGACAGCCAAGGACCTGGCACAGCTGTGCTACTCCGCGCCTGCAAGTAATTTCTCGCTGTCCGACAGACTGAGATTCTACAAGTATTATCGGCGGCGCCGGCGGCTGGAGCCGGGTGATAGAGCGCTCATCCGCAGGGTGGTGCGAAAAACTCGGAAGATGGCCGGGCACGATATCCGCAGAGGACTGCCGCCGGGGTTCAGTTTCGAATAACATGGTCAAGAAGATCGCAATCATCATCGAGCGGGCGCTGCCCGCCCTCGGCGGAGCGGAAAGATCGGTCTTCGAGCTGGCGGAGGCCCTGCGGGCAATTGGACACAAAGTCGATATACTCGCCGCCGCCGGCCGGCCGGCCGAGCACGTCCGCATAATCTGCCGCCGGCGAACCCATAAACGTACGGGTTTCTTGAGGTTCGCCGGCATACTGCGACACCACCTAAAAACCGAAAAATACGACATCGTGCACAGTACGCTGCCGTTTTCCTTCGCCGACGTGTACCAACCGCGGGGAGGGACCTACACCGAAGCGGCCCGTCGCAACGCCGCCAGTTACGGCAAGGTTGCGATGATTCGCTTCAAGAAAGTGACGGCGGCGGCCAACATCCGACGCAGCATCCTTCTGGCGGCCGAAAAGAAACTGGCATCAGCAAGCGACGGGCCGGTGATAGCGGCGCTGTCGAAATACGTGGCCCGACAGTTCAGCGGCCATTACGGTACACCCGACGGGCGATTGGTTGTCATCCCCAACGGTGTCAAGCCGCCCGTCTACGATAAGCCGGCCGCCCTGCGGCTCAGGCAACGCCTTGCGGTGCAGATGGGCGCAGATCCCGACAGAGCGGTTGTGTTTCTTTTCGCCGCCAACAACTTTCGCCTCAAGGGGCTTGCCTCCCTTATCGAAGCGACACGGGCCGCCGAAGACAAAGGCCCGGCAAACCCCGTCTGCCTAGTTGTCGCCGGATCGGACCGAAGGGCACCTTACGAGCGAATGGCCCGGCATCTTGCGGTGTCCCGCATAATCTACTTCGATAAAAAAAACGGCCTTGACAATCTTCTGGCGGCAGTGGACGCGGCTGTTTTGCCGACTTTCTATGACCCCGCCAGCAGGTTCATCCTCGAGGCCCTGGCCGCCGGAAAACCCGCCGTAACAACCGCCTTCAACGGCGCGGCGGAAATGTTCGTCCACGGAAGGCACGGACTGGTGATAAAAGATCCCCGCGACATCGACGCCCTGGCCGCAGCCTTGAGGTTCTTCAGCATCCGCGGTAATATCGAGGCGGCCTCGCGGGCGATATTCGAGGACGACATTGCCGGGAAAGTTTCCATAGAAAGCGCCGCGATGCGGCTGGATGAACTCTATGAATCGATAGCCGCCCGCCGCAGTGGGGGGAAAACGTGAATATGAAAGAGTGTTCAGAGTTCAGGTAAGAATTATCCCGTACCCGTGCTCGTAATCGTAATCGGAAATCGAAATGGACCCAGTGGACAGGTGAACGAAGTGGATCCGTCCATTTTATTCTGGATTCTGGATTCTGGATTATGAGTTCCCTTAACGACCCATGACAATCTACATCCTCGTCATACTGGCCGCCTACCTGCTGGGCTCGGTGCCCTTCGGCTTTATCATCGCGGCCGCACACGGAAAGGACCTGCGCAAGATCGGTTCGGGCAATATCGGCGCGACCAATCTGGCACGGGCGCTCGGCCGCCGCTGGGCCTTCGCCTGCTTCGGCCTGGACGTGCTGAAGGGCTTGATCCCGACGGCCGCGGCCGGTCTTTTTTTCGGCGGCCGTCCCTCCGCGGCACAGTTCGGCCTGTGGCTGGCGGTCGGCTGCGCTGCGATCCTGGGCCATGTATTCAGCTTATATCTAGGCTTTAAGGGAGGCAAGGGAGTCGCGACCAGCTTCGGCGTCGCTATAGGACTGTGGCCCTACTACACCATCTGTGCAGCGGCGGCAATAGCGGTCTGGACGGCGGTGGTTCTGGCGTGGCGATATGTTTCGCTGGCCTCGATAGCCGCAGCAGCCACCTTTCCCCTGGCACTGGCAGCGGGAATGGTTCTCTTTCCTTCTTGGCGGTTCGGCAGGCTCTGGCCGCTTGTCATAGCCGCCGTAGCCCTGCCGGCCATGGTCATAACCAGGCACCGCGGCAACATCAGAAGGCTTCTTTCCGGCACGGAGGCCAGGATATTCGGCAATCAGGGGGCGGCGTCGCGGGGTATGTAGAATTCGCCGCTGGGTTCGACCGAACCCGGAAAGGGCGTAGTGCCGTCGTAGCTCATTGACACCCTCAGCGTCAGAACGTCCGAAGAGGAGAAGGCTTCCACGCGTCCGTCTGTATAGCCCGCCCGCAGCTTCACCTGCAGGGCGTCGCGCCCCATCGCCTGCCGCCTGTCCGCAACCGACCAGAAATCGGACGACACCGGGGTTCCGAGGGTAATCCCGGCCCGGCGGAACTTCTCGCAGCTTCCGTAGGCGTTGCGCGTGCCGTATGTGAACCGGTTTCGCCAGTGGCCGTAGCCGAAGTAATCGCTGACCAGCAGCTTGCTTTCGCCCCAACCGCCCGCCAGCATACTGGGTCCGCGGAAGGGCCTGTTGCGCTGTTCCAGAAAAGCGTTATAGTTCCAGAAGAAGCAGTAGGTCCCGAAAAACGGGTCGGCGGTCTGGTCCGTTTCCGGGTCGGGATGGTTCCAATCGTCGCCACTGTCCCATGCTTCCTGCAGATATGCGTATTTGCGAGGGGCGCTGGGACAGAACATCGTTTCCGCGTCCTCCAGGTAGCTGCGGAGGTATTCGCTTATCGAACGCGACCGGTCGGGGCAGCAACTCTCGAAACCGACAAGCAGGGTCGGCTCCCTCCAGGCGAAATCCCGGCCGTCCCACCTCACCGCCACGGACTTGGGAAACCGCTCGTCGTTGTCCATGGCATAGCTTATCACCGAAAGGACGGTGTCACGCTGGCGGGCGGCGCTGAGCAGGCCCAGAGCGCTTCGCTTGGCCTTCGAGGCCGCCGGCAAAAGGATCGCCATCGAAATCGAGATGATCGACATGACCAACAGCAGCTCGAGAAGTGTAAACGCCCCCCGTCCCCCCTTAAGGCTTGTAGTAACTTTGCTGCTGCGGACCACTGCCCTGCCCCTTATAAGGTCCGAGCCAGTTGTTCGTGATCGACTGTAAGTCTAACATATCCGTGGCCCCGTCGCAATTAAAATCGCTGATTATTTTTTCGACGCTGCCGCTGGCGGACCTGGTGGCCCCGTAGGCCCCCATGTTGACCCGGCCGCCGTTGGGAAAGGGCTCGAGGCACGGGTTTTCACCGGGATCACCGGCATCGATGCAGGGGCTGCTGAATTCGTCGATTATCCACAAGTGCCCGGTCATTTGTCCGTCGGCGGGCACCGGCAAATACCGGCCCCTGCCCGAAAGAAGGTGATAATCGCCTGCGTCTGGATCCGCGAAAAGAGGATCGGCGTCGATGTTGCCCGGCCCCTGCTGTGAGCCGTTCATGCAACTGTATCTGATTTCGCAGCGGGAGATTCCGTCGTCGAGAAGCGAAACGTCCGCTGCGTTGTTGTCCCAGATTATGCAGCCGGTCACCAGTGGATCTGAGTCGCCGTATACGTCGATCGCGAAATCGTTTTCGACTATGGTCAGCTGCCTGAGCGTCGGCGAGCTGTCGCCGACGTAGACGGCGACCTGACAGTTGCGTATGACGAAATTAGACAGCACGCTGTCGCGCGTTTCCCCGTAGACAAAATCGAAGGCCCTGTACCAAGGAGACTCCAGTACAGCCGCGTCGGACGCGCTTTTTACCGTTATCGCCTTGCCCTGATACTCTATCGCCCAGACCTGGTACACGCCCGGCCACACAACGACCGTGTCGCCGTCCTGTGCCGCGTCAACGCCTCTCTGGATGTTCGCGAAAGCACTCTGGCGACTGAGGCCGTCGTTGGCGTCGTTGCCGCCGACGGCGACGTGATATACGATGGAGGATTGGTCGAATCCGTCGGCAACGGCGGAGTGCTTATAGGCGTTCGGATGCGCCGGCAACCTCCAGGGCATCAGTTCCAGCCATTGCCGCGCAAGGATTCCGAAATCTACAAGGTTGACCTTGCGGTCCCAGTTGGTATCGCCGTCTACGTGCATCGTGCTCCTGCTGGCCTGCGGCGTGTTTCCCCAGGCCCCCATGTTGACCCGGCCGCCGTTGGGAGCAGGCTCGGCGTCCGCCGCATGCAAAGGATCGCCGGCGTCGATGCAGGGGCTGCTCACATCATCGATGACCCAGAACCAGGCCTGGGGATAGGACTCGTTCGACCGGCGCCGGCGGAAGCGGCCGCCTTCGCTGCGCAAATGAAAATCGCCGGCCGCCGCGTCGGCAAAAAGCGGCTCGGCGTCGATGTTGCCCCTGCCGTGATCCTCGGGCCAATCCTGAACGCAGCTGTAGCGAACGACTGTATCGCCGCCCTGCACCTGCCGCGCCATGCCGGCGCCGAAAGAGTCCGTGTTGGCCCAGATGATGCAGTTGACGATCCTCGCGGTGCTGAAATCGCTGAAGACGCCCCCGCACTGGCCGCCGGCCACGTTCCGGCTCAGGGTACAGTTTATTATCTCAGGGCTGCTGTTTGCGTTGTGCACCGCGGCGCCGTTCGCGACCGCCTCGTTTCGGGCGAGGATGCAGTTCTTCAAGACGGGGCCGCCTCCGACGATCCGAATACCGGCTCCGTTCCGGGCGGAGTTGCCCGCGATAACACAATTGGCAACGCGAAGCTGCGAAGACTCCGCATAGATGCCGCCGCAGGGCTTTTCGTAGCGATCATATCCGTAGCCGGCCGAAATAGTCAGACCGTCCAGCACAGTATTGTGATCGACCCCTACCGCTGTAACAACGTAACTGTAATCGTTGCCCGCAACCGGGTACCCGGGCGGTAGAAGGTTCGGGTCGGGGCCGCTCAAGACAGTCGCGTGCGCATCACAATCCCGCAGGTTCGGGTCCGGCCAGCCCAGGCCCGCATACCCGCCGTAAACAGCCACCCCGCTTGGAACTTCGAACGTAACCGGAGCCTGATCCGGCGGAACCGGCGGCCTGTACAAGCCGCCCGCTACGCGTATTACATCGCCGGCCGCGGCCGCCATCAGAGCGGAGCGGACAGAACGGTATGCATATTGCCAGGAAGATCCATCTCCGCCGGCCGCCGCACCGGCGTCAACGTATATTACCCCGGCGGCGGCTATCCGGCAGAACCCCACCGCCGCCGCCAGAACAATGGCCGCAATCGAATTATGGTAACCAGGGTTCTTCAAGCTCGATCTTCAGCAAGCCTAAACTTGCGCCCCTGCCTCGTAAAAACAAAAATTGCGCTTCGCCTGCTACAAATCGGAAATAGGCATGCGGGAGTTAAAAACCCCTTCCCCCTCAATCAGCTCGACCAGCCACAGCATGCCCGTTGACTGGTCGGCCGGGCGCCGGTATTTCGACATCGCCGGCCGAGTGAAACCAGCGCCGGTTCGCCCGGCGGCATCCTGCGGATACATGAACCTGAGCAGCGCCTCCGAGCCGGCCTGTCCCTGTTTGGTTATGGTTATGCTTTCGATGAAATCCCTGGCCATATCAAGGGCATAAGTAAGACGGACCGCTCCGGCCTTGACCGTTACCTCGGCCTTCTGGCGGCCCTCGATATACCGGCTTTCAAAGGCCAGGGAGCGGTCCGCCGCGTCCCTTCGTACAGTGTCGATGCAGTGAAGTCCGGTCCATGGCCGGACCAGCCCCGCGAAAAAGCTGCCCGGCGGCCGCGTTTCCAGAACACGTCCGGCGGCATCGTAAATGCCGGCCGCCTGAGGGCCGTCCACTATCGTGACGCCACCGAACTCGATCTGCAGCCGGGGCGGATGTTCATCGAATTGTTCATATACAAAAGGTATCTGGCCGGTTCCTCTAGCCACCGAGCCCTTGACGTGACCCTCCACTTGGAACAATCCCCAGCCCCGGCGGTGTACGGCGTCGCGATTATCGACCATCCTTGCCGACGCCGGCCACTCGTACCGGAAATACTCCTCCTCGCTGATGTCGTAGCGAGGTATGACACGCTGAACCGCTGGCCCTTCGCCGAGTTCGGCTATAACCAGAAGTTCGGACCGGCCGCCGGAAACGTGCTCGAGAGGAAAATCGGGCTCGCCGTTTTCCATCGACAAGAGAAAGCCGCTTAGTTTCGGATCGTCCGTCGGAAGCCTCATCACTGTCAAATCCTCGTTCCAGAAGCGGTGGTTCTCGATAGTTATTTTATTGCGGTCACGAAAGCGGTAGTTGGCGCTGGCGTTCTGCAGCCACCGGCAGGACAACCTGTTTTTGTCCTCGTCGAATGCCATCTCCCGCATCATCACAACCCCTTCGGCGTCCTTAGGAAAGAAGTACCACCTCTGCAGATTCCGCCCGGACTCGGCGGCAGCGCCGGCGGTCCGGTACGAACCGGACGGCTTCTGTACCGGCCCTTGCCCGTCCGGCCCGGGTTTAAGATCGAGCACCACTGTGCCGGCCGACAAAGCAGCCGCGGTCGTAACCGCGATCAAGGCCCCCTTGCCGGTTACCGAGCCTATGATACCTGCCGCCACACCCACGTTCGTCGTCGCCGCCGTAACCGAAACACCGGCGGCCGCCGCCTCGTTGTGGGCGGTCATTTTCCCGAACACAACCAGTGCCGACAGCAGCGCCTTCCTGCTGAGGCCGTTCCGGGCAAGGTGTTTCTGCAGCGACTTTTTCGCCCGGAAAAACAACAGCCTGGCGCTTAACTCGCTGCACCCCATTACATCGGCAATCTCACCGTAATCCTTGCCCTCGTAGCACCGCATGACCAGGACCTCGCGGTGCCGCAGCCTCAACCGCCGCATGGCCGTTTTCACAATGTCCTGTAACTCTCGGCTTACGATGTCGGCCAGGGCCTTCTGGCCGTCGGCGCCAGCCGACACCGCCCGGTAATCGGCCGCCAGCTTCCTTCGGCGCCGGTACTTCCGATAATAACCCCTGACATGATTCAAGGCTATCTTGCACAGCCAGGGCCAGAACTTTTCGGCGCTGTTCAACTTACCCAAGACCCTGAACATCTCGACAATGCTCTCCTGAACAATATCCTCCGTGAGGTCCTCGTCCAATGTCCTTCGGTAGACATAAGTCTTAAGCGGCGCCCAGGCTATCTCAGCAAGACGATTCCGGCTGGTTCTGTCGCCGGCCCGGGCTTTCTTGACCAGCTCTAAATACCGGTCCGCACCGCCTGCGTCTGCCGCGATGAATCCGCCGCCGTCAACAATAACTGTGTCCGCAACGGTGTGTTTGTTACGCTTTTCCACGGTTTTTTATCGTTTTGCCGGTCCGGAAAAGGCCCCCCGGGGCCCGGATAAGGCCCCGGAACCGAATAAAACATAGCAGATTCGGCCGGGAGCTTCAAGAAAAGGGCAATAGTCAGTATGCGGACAACGGTCAAATAGACGACATGGAAAGGTCCATTGGGTCCAATGAGTCCATTTCGTCCATGCCGTCCATGCCGTCCACTTCGACGATTTTCCGGCAACAAGGCCCGAGCTTCGCTTTTTCCCGTAACAAACCCACGCGGCGATCAACTATAATATCGGACCGGCCGGCGCGGCGGGTGTGAGAAAGGTTTATCTTTTTTTGGAGGTTGTCAAAATGGAAACGGTTGAAAGGAGAAAAATACTGATTTGCGGTCTTCTGATTTGTGCCGCCGCCGCATGGCCTGTCCTCGGAGACTGGTTCCCCGGCGACGGTCACAAGATGCATCACCCGCAATTGCCGGATCCCGAAGGATGGGACGTTTGTCTTTGGGGTCAGGCAATCGCAGACGATTTCAAGTGTTCCGAAACAGGCCATGTGACCGACCTTCACTTCTGGATATCCTGGAAGGACGACGTCATAGGCTACATACCGGAATGGTTGATTTCGATCCACGAGAATGTCATAAACAGCAACGGCACGGCCTGGCCGGGAAAGGAGCTTTGGAGGTTCAAGGCCGGGCATATAACCATACGCGAGGAAGCCCCCTCCCTCCAGGGATGGCTGTGCCCGTGCTACGCGCTGAATACCGACCCGGCTTTGCAGGAACAGACTGTCATACCGGAAAACCACACCCGGTACCTCCAGGTGAATATCACCGACATACGGGAGCCGTTCCTTCAGACCGCCGGAGAGGTCTATTGGCTGATCGTACGCGCGGTACTGCCGATTTATGACGCGTATGACTACCCGGTTATCCGTTCGGCCGTGGGCTGGAAGACATCACTCGACGCCGATCGCTGGGGAAGTGCGGCCTTGTGGCGGCCGTTCCTGCAGTACCAGCAAAAACAATACGGATGGAGCGATCTGAATCCTGACGGCTCCGGCAACGCCGGGCCGGAATACGCCTGGAAGCCGGTTACCAGCCCCGACGCCGGGCAGGTTCGGCTGCACGACATGGCGTTCGTGGTCACCGGAAAACCGGCACCCGTGGAGGATTTCGATTTCGGCGACGCGCCCGAAACCCGCTGCGACGATTGGACCATCCGCTGCAACCGATACCCCACCACGCTTTCCCGGGACGGGGCGCGTCATCTGATCAACCCGGCGGTCTACCTTGGCGACCCCGCTGGCGGTTCGATTCACATAGACGCGGAACCTGACGGCCAACCCACCGCACAGGCCGACGGTGACGACCTCGCCGACGCCGATGACGAGGACGGTGTGATCTTTACTTCGCCGATCGTCGGCGGGCAGGCCGCGGATGTGGACGTACTGGCCTCAATAGAAGGCCTGCTCGACGCATGGGTCGATTTCAACGTCGACGGCGACTGGGACGACCTGGGCGAGAGGATATTCCTCGCCGAGCCGCTGGGCCCCGGAATCAACCACTTGAGCTTCCACGTGCCGCCCACGGGCAACGTCCAGCCCCGCAAGACCTATGCCAGGTTCCGGTTCAGCACCGCCGGCCACCTCAGATACCACGGCCCCGCCCGCGACGGCGAGGTCGAAGACTACATGGTGGAGATCCTGCCCCCGCAAGAGCCGAAACTTGACTTCGGCGACGCGCCGGACGGGGATTTGGTGCCATCCGGTTATCCCACGATCCTGTTAAACAACGGCGCACGCCACGTGATAGTACCTGAGGTTCGCCTCGGAAGGTACATCGACGGCGAACCTGACGGCCGGCCTACAAATGGCGCCAACGGCGACGACCTGGCAGGTATAGATGATGAGGACGGCGTCTTCATCGATCGCCCGCTGGTGCCGGGAGGCGTTACCGAAGTCAAGGTAATCGCCTCGATCGACGGGTTTCTAAACGCCTGGATAGACTTCGATGCCGACGGTGACTGGGCCGGCCCTGACGACCAGGTATTCGCCGACGAGCCGCTGGCCGCCGGCGTCAACTACCTGCAGGTTAACGTGCCGGTGGCGGCTGCGGTGAACAAGGCCACCTATGCGAGGTTCCGCTTCACCAGCTATCCGAACACATCGGGCGCCGTGCCCGGGTACGCGGGCCTGGCCGAAGACGGCGAGGTCGAGGACTACATAGTCAAGATCGCCGAACCGCATCCGCCGCTTGACTTCGGCGACGCGCCGGAGCTGCAGTGCCTGGTGCCTCCGTGCAGTCACTACCCGACGACGCTGGCCAACGACGGTGCCCGCCACGTGATAGATCCGGCGGTTTACCTGGGCGATCCGCTCACCGACTCGATACACATCGACGCCGAGGCCGACGGGCAGCCCACGGTTGGAGCGGACGGTGACGACCTCAACGGCGCCGACGACGAGGACGGCGTGATCTTCACCACGCCGATCGTACCCGGTTTCGAGGCCGAGGTGGACGTACTGGCATCGACAAGGGGACTGCTCGACGCCTGGGTTGACTTCAACGCCGACGGAGACTGGGACGACTACGGCGAGAGAATCTTCGCCGGCACCGGGCTTGCCATGGGAGTGAATCACCTGGCGTTCAAGGTTCCGCCCTATCCGTACGCCGTGCCCACCAATGCCAGGACCTACGCCCGATTCCGCTTCAGCACACAAGGGCACCTGCACTACCGCGGCCCCGCCCGCGACGGCGAGGTCGAGGACTATCTGGTCAAGATCGAAGAGCCTGAGCGGGCCGCCGATCTGGGCGATGCCCCCGACAGCACCAACAGCTTCAACCTGCCGATGACGGCCTACCCGTCCAGCGGGATGCTTCCGGTGACTGTTCCGGCGCACTTCCCGACGGTTTACGCGGCGGGATCGCCTCCGTTCGGCCCGATACACTGGCAGCCGCTTGCTGTCGCCTGCCTCGGAACCGACGTTTCGCTGGAACGCGAGGCGGACTCCGGCTACGACGAGGACGGCGATAACAACCTTGATCCACAAAACGACGCAGCCGACCTGGACGGCGCCGACGACGGCGTAAAGCTGCCGCTGGTGCTGCCTCACTGCAGGAAAACCCGATTCGATTATCTGGTCAAGGTCGCACGGCCGGTGCATCACCTCTACGTAAACGTCTGGCTGGACTTCAACCGTGACGGCGACTGGGACGACGTGATGGAGTGCGGTCAGATACAGCCCCACAGCAGCAGCGTCGAGGTTTACAGGCCCCGTCTGGCGCGAGAGTGGGCCGTTCGCAACCAGGTTCTCGCGAACCTGCCGGAAGGTATTCACAGCATCAAGACCCCTCCGTTCGTGTCGTGGCATCCAAGGCCCTATCCCAGCCAGGACAGGGTCGATCCGATCTGGATGAGGATAACGCTGTCCGAGCGTCCCTTCAGGCCGGTCCGCACCATCGAGGGGGTAGCCCATGTTCCCGACGAAGTCGGCGAGATTTCGCCGGACTTTGACTTCAGGGGCTACGCCGGATCCGGTCCCAAGGACGGCTACAGGCTGGGCGAGACCGAGGATTACTACTTCATTCCGATCACCAGACGGGTGGAATGGGCTGATCTGGACTCTGACGAGGTCGTCAACCTCGTGGACCTTGCGATTTTCGCGGATCAGTACCTCGCTGGAAGCCAGTAGGGCCGTCTTACCCAGAAACGGCCGTTGAGAACAGGGCCGCCGGCCGAAAGGCCGGCGGCCTTGTATCTGCGCCGGGAAAAAGGGTAAATAAAGATACCAGGTATCTTTTTTACCCTAAGAAAGCATTCGTTCCAATATCCGCGATACCACTTTGGGGTTTGCCCTGCCCTCCGTCGCCTTCATCACCTGGCCGACCAGAAAACCCCTGGCCGCCTTGCTTTTCTTTCCGGCGCTTTTGACGTCGCCAACCGCGCCCGGATTCGCGGACAGGACCCGTTCGACGACCACGGCAAGCTCTGCCTCGTTACTTTTCTGGATCAGGTTCTCGCGCTCGGCGATTCGGCGCGGCGATATATCGGTCTCTTCCACGGTCATATCGGATATCTCCGCCGCGGCGCTGGCGCTTACCAGGCCCGAATCCACCATCCCGGCCAGTTCGGCCACATGGGCGGGCGTCACGCCGAGGTCGGCCGCGCCGCAGCAGCGCTGATTGGCGATGCGCTGGTAATGCTGGGTTATCAGGTTGCAGGCCCTCTTGGCTTCGGCCCCGCAGTCGATAACCTGTTCGAAAAAATCGGCTGTCGCCCGATCCGCTGTCAGAACACCGGCGTCGTAAACGCTTAGGCCGTACCGGCTGACGTATCGCCTCTGCCTGGCCAGGGGCAGCTCGCACATGCCTTCTCTCGCGCGCCCGACCCACGCTTCGTCGATCGTCACCGGAACCAGGTCGGGGTCGGGAAAATACCTGTAGTCATGAGCCTCTTCCTTTTCCCTCTGCAGAACCGTGATTTCCCGGGCGTCGTTCCAGCCGCGCGTCGTCTTCGTGCCCCCGCCAATCACCCGCCCTGTCGCCCTGAACTCTTCCAGCTGCCTGGCGGCCTCGTACTCGACGCTTTTTTCGAGACTGCGGAAACTATTAAGGTTCTTGATCTCGGTTATGGGCGTTCTGTATTCTTTTTCATGGTCTGTTATGACAACGTTGACGTTTGGTTCAAACCGCATGTGGCCTTTCTGCATATCGGCCTGCGACACGCCCAGATACCTGACTATCCGCTGCAGCTGCTCGGCAAGAGCCCGGACCTCTGCGCCGCTGTTCATCTGCGGAGCGGTGACTATTTCCAACAGAGGCGTACCGGCCCTGTTGAGGTCGACACGGGAGTAGTCGCCGCCGGCGTGCAGGTTTTTCCCCGCATCCTCCTCGAGATGCACACGTATTATCCCGACCTTCTTGGTTTTTGCCCCTTCCACCGGTATCTCGATAAAGCCGTCGCTTCCAAGGGGCAGATCATACTGGCTTATCTGGTAATTCTTGGGCAGGTCCGGGTAATAGTAGCTTTTCCTGTCCCATTTGGTAAACCTGGCTATGGTGCAGTTTAGGGCCGTCGCCGCCAAAACGGCGTATTCGACGGCCTTCCGGTTCATTACCGGAAGAGACCCCGGCATCCCCAGGCAGACCGGGCACACCAGGCTGTTGGGCTGTGCGGCAAACTCCAACGCGCAGGGGCAGAACATCTTGCTCTGCGTGCACAGCTGCACGTGGATTTCCAGACCGACGATGATCCTGTACTTCCGTTCAGGCACCGGCGGAATCCTCGAGCACGGCCAGATCAGGCCGTTTCAAATGCCATTGGGTATGGACCTCGTACATCCTCGCTATCCTAAGCAGCCTTTCCTCAGTGAAGGCCGGCGACAGTATCTGCAGGCCTATAGGAAGCCCCCGCGAGTCGAAACCGCAAGGGATGCTGATCGCCGGAATTCCGGCCAGGTTCGCGGCGATAGTATACACATCCGCCAGGTACATCTGCAGCGGTTCATCGATCTTCTCGCCGACGGCGAAGGCCGTGGTCGGCGAAACCGGCATCATTAAACAGTCGCATTCTTCGAACGCGCGTTCGAAATCGCCTCGTATCAAGTTTCTCACCTTAAGTGCCTTGAGGTAATAGGCGTCATAATACCCGCTGGAGAGGGCGTAGGTCCCGAGCATTATCCTGCGTTTGACTTCACTGCCGAAGCCCTCGGCTCTGGACTTGGAATAGACCTCGACGCAATCGGCCGCTCTGTCGCTGCGGAAACCGTAGTGCACGCCGTCGTAGCGGGCCAGGTTACTGGAGGCCTCGGCTGTTGCTATGACATAATACGCGGCGATCGCATAGTCCAGGTGGGGCATTTCGATTTCCGCTACGGATGCGCCTGTCGACCTGTACACATCCACCGCATCGGCCACCGCCCCTAGGACCTGTTCGTCGGCCCCGGCCTGGAAAGCCCGCACAAGTCCGATCCGCAGCCGTTCGAGCGGACACTCGAGTTGAGACAGGCAATCCACGGCCGCCGCGGTCCGCTCATCGACGCTGGTGCTGTCGGCCGGATCATGTCCGGCTATGACATTCATCAACAAGCCGCAGTCCCGCACGCTGCGCGTCAGGGGACCGATCTGGTCGAGGCTGGAGCCGTAGGCGACCAAGCCGTACCGCGAAACTCTACCGTATGTCGGCTTCAGCCCCACCACCGAACAAAAACCCGCCGGCTGGCGTATCGAGCCGCCTGTGTCGGACCCGAGCGCCGCAAGACACATTCCGGCCGCCACCGCCGCGGCTGAACCGCCGCTGCTTCCGCCCGGAACGCGCTTGCCGTCCCACGGGTTGACGGTGCGTCCGAGCGCAGACGTCTCCGTGCTGGAGCCCATCGCGAACTCGTCCATGTTGGTCTTACCGATTATCACCGCCCCGGCCGACAGAAGCTTGTCGACGACCGTGGCATTGTAAGGCGGGCGGAAGTTCTCCAGCATTTTCGAACCGCAGGTGGTGTTGCCGCACTGCGTACATATATTGTCCTTGACCGCAACAGGAACACCGGCCAACGGCCCGACCCTGCGGCCGGCCGCGATTTGCCCGTCGATACGTTCAGCCGCGGCCAGGGCTTCCTCGCGAAAAGTGCTTATAAAGGCGCCGACGGCGCCGTCATAACGGTCAATCGTATTGAACACGGCCCTCGTTGCGGCAGCCGAAGTCACCCGGCCCGCGGCGATCTCCTCACGCAAACCGAAACAATCATACTGAAGCGGTTTTTGATCCATGGGTGATTACGCCGCCGAATCGTCGTCGAGTATCCTGGGAACCACGAAGAAATGGCCGTCGCGCCGCGGAGCGCCGGCCAGCGCCTTTTCCGTTCCGAGCGAACAGGCCGCTTCATCGGACCGGAAACAGTTGCTGACAGGCAGGCAGTGCGCCAAAGGCTCGACCCCTTTGGTGTCGAGCCCGTTCATCTTGTCCACGTAATCGAGGATCGCCGCCAACTGCTCGGCGAAATGACGGACCTCTTCATCGCATAATTCCAGCCTCGCCAGTGTGGCGACCTTGGCGACCTGTTCCGCTCCTATCCTCTCCCGCACTCAAATGCCTCCTTCCGGCACCAGGATCTCGATATCCCGGTACATGACGAGCATTTCATCGCCGGCGTGAAGCTGAAGGGCCAGGTGGCCTTGCAGCCTGCCGGGATCGTCCGCCAGCTCGGCGGTCTTGAAATTGTTAAGGTGAACGACGATCCTGCGGCCGAGGGCCGAAACCGCCATCTCGTTCCACCCGCCCTGGTTGAAGTGCCTCTTTATTATCGCCGGGTCGGGTTTAACCACCCACCCCCGCCCCCCCGTCTCGTAGAGCCCCCCGCTGAGCGTTTCCGGAGGCGGCTCGACCTCCGCCTGAAAACCGTGCACGCCCACGTTGTCCGCAACTTCCTCGCAGCGGAAGTAGAAACCGCTGTTGCCCTTGAGCGTCTTGAATTTCAAGCGGACCGTAAAGTCGCCGAAGACCCCGTCGGTCACAAGAAGGCCGTGGCGTTTCTCCGTCTTTTTGCCTGTTCCCGCAATCACCCCGTCGCTTACACGCCAACGGCCGCCGCCCAGCGTATGCCAGCCGTTAAGGTCCTTGCCGTTGAAAACAGGCTTCCAGACATGACGGCCGAGATCCTTTATTCGAACATTCCGCCACCTGACGCTTTTGATTTCTCCGGCGCTGTGCACCTGAAGACCTATGAAACCGACGAGGTCCATACAGTCCGCCATCTCCGCGACCGGAACGTCATTCACCCAGGTCCGGATCCAGGCACCCGAGGCCTCAACCCTATACTTGTTCCAGCCGCCGGCCTTGAAAGCGCCCCGGGCCTCGCTCTCGGGGCCGGGCTTATCCAGCCAGCCCCGGCGGCGTTCGTCGTAGATGCCGCCGCCTGTTCCGGGAACCGAAGCGATCTCCACCTGGCATCCGTAAACGCTTCCGCCATAATAGCCCGGTACGGCATGGCTGCGGATCTGAACACCGGAATTGAGTCCCTGGTCGACCTTTACCTCGAACTCGAGAATGAAATCTCCGTAATGCCTCCGCGTGCACAGAAAAGTGTTGGGGCTGCCCGGCACAGAGGTGCCGACGATAACGCCGTCCTCGACGGCGAATTCCGCGAAGCCGCCCTTTATTTCCCATCCGTCAAGACTCTCGCCGTTGAACAGGTCCCGCCACCGCCCCTTACCGGAGTCCGCCGCGGCAAACAGCAGAACCGGCATGAACAACAAAGGCAGGAACATTTTTTCAACCTTCAGCTCCATACTATTTTCCCCCGATTAGTACGCCCAGAAATTGCCGAAGGACACGGTCATCTTGTCGGCGTAGATAATGACGCTGCACGCCAGGGCCCACAAAACGAAACCTGCCTGGAACGGCCGGTCCCGCAGAACCAGCTGGACCGGCCCGTCGTAGCTGCCCTTCTCCACAAGGGCGCTGCAGCGGAAGACGCAGTACATCACAAGCGGCACAGTATAAACGAGGTTGTGGGTTCCGAACATATTGACGGTACGGTCGTCGGTGCTGTAAAGCAAAAAGCACACCACAGCCAGGCCGCTGCTTACATTGAGCATGTGTGCCGTCAGTTCCCCGCTGTAACCGCCCAGCGTCCCTCGAAATGCCTCGCCGGCCGGTCCCAATTGAACGATTTCGCTTCGGCGCTTGCCGAACCCCAGAAAAAGGCATAAGGCGAAAGTACATATTATCAACCAGGGCGACGTAAAAACACCCACGACGATCGCCCCGCCGACCGCCCTCAGGCAGAAGCCGATCGAAATAACGATGCAGTCGACAATAAGCATCCTTTTGAACAGGACAGAATACAGGACCATCAAGCCGATGTACCCGCCCACCACCGCGGCGAAGCTCGGGGCCAAACGCCACGCACCCGCCAGTGCCACCAGACAGCATAATCCCGCGAAGACAGCGGCCGCCGGAACGCTGACCCGTCCTGAGGCGATCGGCCTGGCGGCCTTGCCCGGGTGAAGAAGATCGCTGCGGCGGTCCATGATATCGTTGAATATATAAACTGATGAAGCAGCCAGGCAGAAGCACACGAAGCCGCCGAAGGCGCTGGCGACCGCGACGGCTACCTGACCGGCCGGTCCGGCGAGCTTGCCGCCGAAAAGAAGCGCCGCGAACACAAAAAGGTTCTTGGTCCAGTGGGACGGCCGCATTATTTCAATGAACTTCATCGACATGACCTTTTCTACGCCCTTGTGCAATCAAAACCTAAGGTGTTAGATTATACCCCGATATTCGCCGGGCGCGTACAATTTTGTGGAGAAACAAGGTGCTCACCACAGTTATATTCGATCTGGACGATACGCTCTATGACGAAATGGACTACTGTCGAAGCGGACTCCGGGCGGCGGCCGGACGAATCTGCGAAATCGCCGGGTCGATGGAAGAGGCCGATTGTTACGATATCCTGTGGGAGGAGTTCTCGTCCGGCAACCGCAAACACACGTTTGATGCAGCACTGTCGCGCCTGGGCATAACCTCAAACGACAAGCTGCTGCGCGAACTTGTGGAAGTATATCGAACCCACATACCCCGCATATCCCTGCCCGAAGACTCGCGGAGAGTGCTCGACGAACTGGGCCGCACTTACCGCCTGGGACTTTTGACCGACGGATATATGCCCGCACAGGAATTAAAGGTAAACACACTCGGACTCGACAGGTATTTCAAGCATATAGTTTACACCGAACGTCTGGGCCGCGATTGTTGGAAGCCTTCGCCCTTGGGCTACGAAAAGCTTCTTTCGCTGCTGAACGCGGCGCCGCCCGAGACGGCTTACGTCGCCGACAACGAAAAGAAGGATTTTATCAGCCCCAACAAAATGGGCCTTTACTCGATCCAGATCATCCGCCCCAACCGCATTCACACCAAGCCCTGCGAGCAGCCGGGCGGCCGTGCGGCGGTTGTCATCCACCAAATTACGGAGCTGCCCGCCGTCCTGGGCCGCCGGTAGCCGCCCAAAACACCCAGGATAGGGGTCAGACCTTGATTAGTGATTTGCAGAAGGGGGTGGCCCCGCTTCTGCAAATCACCAATCAAGGTCTGACCCCCCTCTTTTTTGTTGACAAAGGGGCCTTTTCAGCCGATAATTCCGTATGGGAACTGGAGGAGGCGCAGCCAGGCCCATCGTGTGTTCATAAGGGAGTTTTTGCCATGCCGGCACCCAAGAAACAGCAAAGCAACGCGATGCTCTACACAGTGGTCACCTTTGTATCCCTGTTCGTAATCGCCACCACGGTGGCGGTAATATATTACGTCAAGGCCGAGGAATACAACACGCAGGCCCTCATGCTCACCGAACAGATCGACGAGCTGGCCACGGCCGACCAGCGGCGGGCCATCGGATCGCTCGTGGGGGCGAGCCAACCGCGGAAGAGCCGGCTCGGCACAATGCTCGACTATCTCGACACGACCCTTTCGCTGATCGTCGGCGGCCTGCCCGAAAACACCTCGGCCGAGGTGAAAGTCGACATGGCCCGCCGCGCTAATGCCGAGGCTATTTCCCTTATCGCCAAGGATTACCCGGACCTGGTCACCGAAGACCCCAACCAGGCCGGACTGGCACGAATGGTTGGGAAGCTCAAAACAGTTGTCGACAACCTCAACTCGATGAACGCTAAATTGCAACAAAGGTTGGACAACCTCCAGCAGCAGTTCGACGATGCCATGGCGGCATCTTTTGAGAAGGAACAGGCCCTTCTGGCCGAAAAGGAGGCCTATCAGCAGCAGGTCAATGAAATAAAGGCCGACTACGAGCAGTTGAAGGCTCTCACCAAACAAACCGCCGAAGAACAGGCACAGACGCTTATGACCCGTTTGGACAACGAGAAGTCCAGGCGCCAGGAACTGAGCCGTTCCCTACTGAAGACCGAGGCCGAGTTAAAAATGGCCCAGGCCCGGATAGAACGGTTGCAGTCGGAGATCGGCATGGTCAAGCCGCCGCCTGACAAGTACATCGCCGCACTTGACAGCGACGGAAAGATCATTCTGATCGACGACCGCTCAGGGATCGTCCACATCAACATCGGACGGGACGACCATGTTTACAGGGGCCTTACCTTCGGCGTCTATGACAAGAACGCCCCCATCCCCAGAGACGGAACCTCGAAGGCGGAGATCGAGGTATTCGAGGTGGGGCCCAATTTCGCCGGGGCCCGTATAATCCGATCGAGCCGGAAGAATCCCATCGTTCTCGACGATGTGGTCGCCAATCTGATTTGGGACAGTGAAAGGACGAATGTCTTCGTGGTCGCCGGCGATTTCGATATCGACGCCGACGGTGACGTCGACGGCGATGCCGTCGAAAGAATAGCCCAGCTGATCACGAATTGGGGAGGCCGGATCGAGGAAACTGTTTCGGCCGAAACGGACTTTGTGGTACTGGGCCGGCCCGTCACGGTGCTGCCCAGACCCACCTTCGACGACATTGAAATCGACCCTACGGCGATGGAAAAATACGAGGCCTCCGCGGCCAGGCTCGCCCGCTACCGCCAGGTAGAAACCAGGGCCGTAGATCTGCAGGTTCCCATCTTCAACCTGGAACGGTTTCTCTATTTCATCGGCGCCTCTTCCCAGATCGGCACACCGGGCTTCCTGTGAAATCGGCCGGTTCGACGCCGATAGAGGCCACTACGACCCTGCCGGTGTATTGCGAAGCGCCGGCTGCGAAAAAACCCTTCTTTGCCGCCGCGAAGGTAACCGTCCATTCGGCCTTTACGGCTGAACCCAGCGGACGGCCGCTGTCACAGTCCAGACCCGACGGAATATCAACCGCCAGGACCTTCGCCGGCAGTTCATTGATCGTACCGATAACGCGGGCGTAACAGTTCCTGACAGGTCCGCTCAAGCCCGTTCCGAACAGCGCATCGACGATCACGTCGCGTCCATCCGCCAGGGACCTGAACCGATTTGCGGCATCATCCGAGTCCGGATCCAGACTATCGACGTGCCGGCCGAGCTTTTCCAGTACGTCGAGGTTGATTCCGGCATCGCCGGCGACCCTGCCCGGATTTCCAACCAGGCAAACGGTCACATCGATTCCGTGGTTGCCCAGGTGCCTCGCGATGACATAACCATCCCCGCCGTTGTTTCCCGCGCCGCAGACCACCATTATCCGGGGCCCTTTGCGGCCGACCAGTTCCGCCAGCAGGAACTCGGCGCAGCCGCGGCCGGCGTTTTCCATCAACACCACCCCGGGCACACCCAGGCTATTTATCGCGTAAGCGTCGAAGTCGCGGATCTCCTGCCGCGTCATGACAACACCGCCGGCTTTTTCATTTCTTTCCATGGTGCCAGTATAGTCAAGAACTACCGGCTGCCGCAAGAAGGGACGCGGCGGCCTTCATCCTCTCGCCGTGTTATTTCGTCGGACTTGCCTGACAAGTCGGACGGGACCTGGGAATTGGTTGTCGCGGGGTGAACGGGCACGATTTGCCGGGTGAGCTTGCTTAAAGTGGGGCAACCGTCTGTGGGGCAACCGTCCCGGTTGCCATTGGCAGGCCGGAGGCCTGCCCCACTTTTTTTCCAGTCGCCGCAGGCGGCTTCCACGCGGCCGAAGGCCGTGGCCGGAGTGCTCCTAAGAAACTACCCCCTGCCCTGTGCAGGCTGGAAGCCTGCCCCCCCAACTGAACAACCGTACGATG
>Ga0180433_10002525_pt1 | contig 28144 bp, 25 predicted proteins | sample SS_ome_8_FD_132980 | JGI IMG/M metagenome (GOLD analysis project Ga0180433, IMG submission 132980) | Hypersaline lake sediment archaeal communities from the Salton Sea, California, USA - SS_1_D_1 metaG | ecosystem: Environmental > Aquatic > Non-marine Saline and Alkaline > Hypersaline >... | reverse complement strand
GATATCCCCCAGTGTTTCTCGAAAGCGCCGTAGGCTACCAGCGGGAGTCAGGTTTCTCACCCCGGGGACGGATCGGAGGGCATTCAACATAGCCTCCACGGTGGGAAGCGCTTCGCCGATGGGAATGCGCTGGTCTTTGCGGCGCAATGCCTGGATCTGGTGGAGAATGTTGTCGGCAGTCTTCTCGCCAAGGCGGAAGACTTTGGCTATCCGTCCGTCACCGATCGCCCGTTCCAAATCATCTACCGAACTTGTCCCCAATTCTCTGGATAGCTTGCTGGCCGTCTTAGGACCGATACCCGGTATGGTCAGCAGGTTGGTAACCCCGGGAGGAAACTCGGCCTTCAGACCTTCGTAGTAACCCAGCTTTCCGGTAGCCACCAACTCGGTGGCCTTCCCGGCTATGGCCTCGCCGATGCCGGGAATAGTCTGCAAGCCCACCCCTTCGTCAATCATAGTCTGCAGTTCTCGGGGGTGGTACTCGATGGCCCGGGCTGCCTTCTGATAGGCGCGAATCTTAAACACATTCTCCCCTTTAAGCTCCAGAAGGTCAGCAATGTCCTGAAATACCCTGGCCACCTCGCTGTTTTTCATAACCTTGCTTGTCCTCTCCCCTTGCCTGCCTATTATACGCTTGTTTCCCGGGCCTGCGGCAGTCGAAAGCGGCACGTGTCCTCGCACGAATTACCCTCGATCATTGGTCCCATAGCCCGCTGATAGCCGAATTCATAACCCAGCATCAAAGCCTGAAGCCAATAGTAACGGCCGGTCTAGTGTCTACTGTTTGTGTGAGCACCGTGGTTATCAACACGACTTTCGTTGAGAAGGCAACTACGTTGAGCTTGTTTTTGCTGGTCTCAGCGGTAGTGGCGATATGCTTCACGCGGCGAATAGGAGTTACAGACTCGGCCTGACAGGAAAATTGCAGAGAAGCCTGGTTCTGTTACCTCCAGCACAACAATTCGTCACAGTGTTCTTCGGAGGGCTCGACGCAATTATCCTGTTTTGCTCGGTCTTCCTAGTGTGAATGTGACAAATCGTGGACTGAATCCATCAAATCAATTACGTTACTAATTCTTCCCCAATCCTTGACCTCATATGCTTTCCTGAGTTCTGTGATTACCCAGGCATCGGTATCGCTTAAGAAACTGATCAGGTCTTTTTTCAACATAGGCCAGGATTCAAGGATGGTGTATTCAGTGTTTGACATTTTTGTTGCCTCCATCACTATGAGTCTCTCGTATTCTAGATTATCCGACACCAAAGCACAATTCATGGGATTGTGTCTTCAGGATGTGTTTCCCGGTGTCCGTCTCCGCTCGAATTCGCGGTTTTGTTTCCGCTTGTTTCCGAGCTAGTCTCAATCCTAGAACTCTGCTGTGGGGCAGACCTGCGGTGACTGTAGTACGCTTCAGTGTTTCAGAGTGCCTAGGGAGCAGCAGAGCAGCTAGTATCCAGATTATGCTGCGGTTTGGACCAACGTGCATCGAGTCTTCGTGTGGGCTTCTTCCCGTTGAATTTCCGCTTCACTTAAATTGCCGGTTCTTTTCCGCTCAGTTTCCGCTATCACAAATATCATAGCCTTGGCAAAGCCCCGCACTTCTCGTAGTCAAGCCGCACCCCCTGTGGCCCTCAGCTGAGTGAAGACAAAGCCCCTAGTCCGCCAGCCTGAAGGGGTGTGCGAAATTAGTACTTGGCGCAAGAAGTGAAAGAGGATCCTGCCCATGGCTAAGAAAGATGGCAACTACGACTTGGGTCTGTCACGGGCGGGTCGGTTTGTGTCTATTTGTGTGATTCGATCCAGCAGCCTTTATCGCGCTGTGGGTAATAGCATATGACCCGACGGTCTCCAGTGGTCTGCCCTTTCTGACGCTAGACTTGCATACGCCCAGGGAACTGGACGAAGTCATAGGTGTGGCTCGAATTACCGCGGCTCTCGACTTGGCAAAGACTGAACTGGGACCACAGGGAAATAATCTCTTGGTTGCTGCACATTTCTGACTTTTGTGTGAACCAACACTATTGACTGGGATCGCCAGCTAGCTTACTATGGACAAGATAAGCAGAAAGATGAATGATGGATGAGGCCATGGAGACAGAAGAAGAGCTCAATAGGCAACTTGAGGATATCGTGGTGAAAATAGATAGGGCCAAGAGGGAATTGAAAGCCCTGAGAAGACAACCGACGGAAAGTTCAAAGGGAAAGCCAAGAGCCAGCTTCATCGCAGGTAAGGAACGGATGATCCAGATTGCGGAAGCTACGAAGCAATTGGATAGGCTGCTGCAACGAGAACACGAGATTCGGGCCAAATTGCGGCCGGGCAACCATTGATCTTGCCCATATCAGAATAAGAGCTTCTCTTCACTCGACACTCCTCGGTTCCGTGCAGCAAAGCATCGTCCAACCAAGACTCATATTGTTAGTTGTTTATCTACGGTAACAGGCATGAAATTCAATAAGAGAACATACAAGAACCTGAAAGATGTCTTTAGCGACTTATGGTTTCCAATCAGAAATAGAAGTCGACTAAGGGAAATAGCCAGAAAAGAACTAGTATCACCGGCCTTTCGGGAAAGGTTAATGCTGGCTGTCACCGCAGTCAATGGCTGTCGTTATTGTTCTTATTTCCATACCAGACAGGCGCTGAAAAGTGGGGTTAGTGCAGAGGAGATCGGCAGTCTACTATCGAATGATGTGGCCAACTGCCCACGAGATGAGGCTGTTGCTGTAATCTATGCGCAGCACTGGGCGGAATCCGATGCTCATCCTGATTCAGAAGCTGTTAGAAGACTGGAGCAAACGTACGGTCGCGAAAAGACGGAAGCCATTCATCTGATATTGCGTATGATTCGTATGGGTAATCTATTAGGCAACTCTTGGGATTACTTGATATACCGTATATCATTCGGCAGAAAGGGAACATAGATCATACTTATTAGCGTTTTGTGCGGTGGCCCATATCAGCTCTGATTATCGAACCAAAACAGAAGATATTTAGACTGCCTTCGCGGTTCAGCGCTTTCTATTTGAATTCACCCTGGGCGTAGTTGTGTAATGACGATTGAGAGGACACGGCAAGTAACCCATTATGGCTTGACCGCTCGGGTCGCCATACAAGTAGGCATATACATGGTCAGGGGTTCCTGTTGCGAAGGAGGAGTCCTGTCTTCATAGAAACCCGTAATAACAAAACCGGCTGCAAGTTGCCCGCCTATTTGATCGTCAAGGGTGTGGCTGAATTCCATCGGCTCACCTTGTTCCAGCCGGTGTTTCCTCTCTTCTTCCGGTAAATCGTCAACGTCCGAATAAGGAATGCGGTATTTCACCTGCAATATGCCTGTACGCTTCGCCAATTCATAGTCCACCAGGTAGGCGGCCGGGTTCATGAAACCCGCCAAAAGAATACCCCCAGACCGTAGCACACGGAACGCTTCCCGCCAGACTGGCCACACATCTGGCACGAATGTATTTGAGACTGGATGGACTATCAGGTCGTAACTCATGGAATCGAGCACATGAAGATCCGCCATGTCTCCTTCTATGAGGCGGATAATAAGGCCATCCCTTTCTGCTACGAAACGGTCCTGCTCTAGCTGCAACGGTGAATTGTCAAAGACGGTTACATTGGCGCCTGCCACAGCTAACACCGGACCTTGCTGTCCGCCGCCGCTTGCCAGGCATAGTACATCCGCCCCCTTGAGTTGCGGAAACCAGTCCATCGGAACAGGTATCGTCGGTGTTAGAACAATCTGCCAGTCACCCTGACGTGCCTTTGCCATGGCCTCAGCACTGACCGGGATGGTCCATTTGTTGCGTCTTCTCACCTCACGATCCCACGCGTGTCTATTGTACTCTCGAATGCTCATTGCTTGTGGTCTTATCCCCTTCTGCCATCAATACGAATAGCATGGCCGGAGTCAAGTAGCAGCGTCGCATTATAGCATTCACGTGATATCCTGAAACAGAATCGCGGAGTCGAATGAGAGACTGAAGGTTTGACGGTGCCGTCCGAGTCCAGAAGGTGCCATCAGGTGAACAAAAGCCCGTTTTGTTATCTCAAACGCGCACTTAGCGGCGGTAGTTCTATGTTATTGTGTCCCCGCAATGTCAGAGCAGCTCCTTTCCTCAAAACCCGCCTCTGACGTCTACCGATACTCGGGATTGGGGTGGTCGAAGCGGCAGCCGGCATCCCACAAAGACCGCTGGTTGCCGTGGGCGGGAATTCCTCCTATGTCCTTTAGCATCCGGGCAAAGTGCATCAAGTTCCAGGCCATGAAGGTGGCATTGCGCTGGGTGAAATCGTTCTCCGGGCCGCCGGAGCCGCGGTCGAGATAGGATGGGCCGGGACCGGCCTCACCCACCCATGCCGCGTCGGACTGCGGGGGAATTACATACCCCAGGTGCTGCAGAGAGTACAGAATATTCATGGCACAGTGCTTGGCTCCATCCTCGTTGCCGGTGACAATGCAGCCGCCGACGCGTCCATAGTAGGCATACTGTCCCTTATCGTTGAGGTCGCCGGAGGAAGAGTAGAGGCGTTCGATAACCTTGGTACAAACCGACGCCTTATCCCCCAACCAGATAGGGGTGCCGATTACCAGGATATTAGCCTCCAGCACTTTTTCATATATCCCCGGCCAGTCGTCGTGTGCCCAGTTGTGCTCGGTCATATCGGGATAGACGCCGCTGGCGATATCGAAATCGACGGCCCGCAGCGCCTCCACCGAGATACCGTTTTTCTCCATAATAAAGCGGGGCACCGCCATTAGCCCCTCGGTGTGCGACAGCTCAGGCGACTTTTTCAGAGTGCAGTTGATGAAGATGGCCTTGAGGTCCGAGAAACCCCATTTACTGGAGTCAATCATAGCCTGCTGTTTTTTGCTTAGTTTCATCTAGCTCCTCCTTTTGCGGCGAACATAAGAATATTTGTCTGAACACAGGCACGCGGAGGAGATTATATCACGATGGAAGACTCCACCTTGTAGACCGTATTTAAACATAATGTCACAATTGCTCGTTTTGTACGATGTCCTCAGCCCTGACTTCTATAGCCAACCGTGTGAGTCAACCTGCCGTGGTTTGTGGGTTAACTTACCGCCGTCAGGTCCGGCCGCCAACGCCCGTGATGACAGCAGACAGACGGTGGCAGAATAGTCTCGTTGATTCCGTTATCGAGCAACCAGTCGGTAGCTAGTGACTTTCCCGGAATACCTATGAGGAAACGTCGAGATTGCTAATCAGATGATCAGTATCTATCCCTATTACCTGTCCCTTGTAGATGCGCAGGTTAACGAAGGTTTCCGTCCTCATAATACTGGGGAGAGGAGAGATCACGTTTTGCACAAGGTCGGAGTATTCGCTGGATGATTTGGTGATGATAAGTGCTATCAGGTCATATCTGCCGGTCACATTAGCGAGGTAGCATATATTCGGATGCTCCATCAATTGCCTGGCCACTGTACGCATGTCTGCTAGCCGCACCTGTAGCCCTATAATGCCCATGAAACCATACCCTAGTGTTTCAAGATTGGGTATTGCCATTACCCTCATTATGTCCTGGTCAAGAAGACGCTTCACCCTGTTGCGAACCGTTGTCTCGGAGACGTGCAATAACTTGGCAAGCTCGATGTAACTCTGTCTGCCATCTTTCTGAAGTTCCAGAAGTAGCCTTTGGTCAATTCCGTCTATCACTGTACACACCTCGGCTGGCTATCGGTGCGAGATTTAATAAACGCCGATTTTCTTTGAAATTCTAGCATATTTCCTAGTTTGTCTGAAGCCACGTGCAGGAAAGCGCCGATGGCGCTCCTGCAATTTCGTTTATCGAAGTGCAAAGCTAAACAATAGCCTTGACATAATGCGGATATCGGACTAACCTTGATACTAGGAAGGTTTGCTTTGTGAAGTATGGCAACCAGAAGTGAGCAAAGAGCCATGATTTCAAAGTTAGAACAGATGTTTAACGCAGACTCTATCGCCATTGTTGGTGCCTCTGAGACGCCAGGCAAAGCAGGCGAGAGGCGCACGCGAAGCCTCCTCGAAGGAGGTTTTCCGGGCAGAGTATATCCGGTTAACCCGAAAAGGGAAACCATTTTCTCCAGAAGGGCTTATCCGAGCCTCAAGGATATACAAGATGATATAGATCTAGTCGTAGTAATAGCCCCGATCGGCTCTATCCTTTCTGCTGTCTCAGATAGTATTGATAAAAAGGCTGGCGGTGCCGTAGTTATTACTGCCGGTTTAGGAGAGACAGGAGACGTAGGGAAGAGAATGGAACAGGAAATCCTGGAGATGACTCGGAAAGACGGATTGCGAATCATCGGGCCAAATTGCAGCGGGATATTCAATGCACCGAAGAACATTAATCTCTTGGGTATCCCTTCTATTCAAAGAGGCCCTTTCTCCATTATAGCCCAGAGCGGTAACGTCATTGATTCACTTTGTCACTACGGGAGACTGAAAAACACGGGGTTCAGCAAGATAGCCAGTGTAGGCAACGCATTAGATATAGGGGTTGCCGAATATCTGGAATTTATGGGGAATGACCCGGATACCAAAGCTATTCTGCTTTATCTGGAAGGCATAAGAGATGGCGGAAGATTTGTGGAGGTCGCCCGCCAGGTCACCAAGCTGAAGCCCGTTGTAGCTATTAAGGCGGGCAGGTCAGAAGCCGGGAAACGGGCGGCAGCCACCCATACGGGCTCGGTGGCGGGAGACGAGCTTATAGCCCAGACTGCCTTTGACCAGGCGGGCATAATTCGTGCTTATAGCATTGACGAAATGTTTGATATGGCCAAGGCACTGGTTGGGCTGCCCAAACCAAGAGGCAGGCAGGTGGTCGTTCTTTCCGAGGGCGGTGGTGATAATGCCATAACCGTGGATAACCTCGCCATGAACGGTCTCGAGGTAAACGTCCTGAGTCCGGAGACACAAAACAGACTCAGACCTTACCTCCTTGAAGGCCTGGTGCCGTTTAATCCGGTGGACTATGGAGGGAAGGCAGAGGAGAACCCGCACCAGGTTATTCCGCCTTGCTGCCAGATCTGTATGGAGGATGAAAACGTTGACATCGCGGTCATTACCGGTTTCTTTGGGGGGTTCAAGGAGATTATTGCTCCCCATGTGGAGGATTTTGAAAAAGAGACCTCTCGAAAGCTGGTGGAGCTGGTTAATAAATACCAGAAGCCAATCTTGGTTAACAGCAGCTTCGCCAATGAGGAAATAGAGTCACTCGACATACTGGAGCAGGGCGGAATCCCGGTGGTGGCTTCCTCGGAAAGAGTAGCCCGGTGCACCTATGCCGTGGCCACGACCGCGGAAAAACAACGGCGGTTTGAAGCGGAGGAACTCGTAAGAAGGGAGCCATCCCCGGAACCGGCAACTCTGGCCCTGATGGCCGATATCAAGCAGAAGCGTAGCAACATGACCGAGATAGAGGCAAGGAATGTGCTGGAGCAATACGGTGTACCGATGCCCCCGGCCTGCCTTGCACGGAGTGGTGAAGAAGCGGTCAGGGCTGCTGAACAATTTGGTTATCCGGTGGTCATGAAGATTTGCAGTCCGGATATTGTCCACAAGACGGACATGGGCGGTGTGAAGGTCAACCTACGAACGGGGCAAGAAGTGCAGACCACATTCGAGGTAATGATGGGAAAGGCAAGAGAGGTGACTACATCGATAGAGGGGACTTTGGTGCTGCCGATGATGCCCCCCGGCGAGGAGTGCATTATCGGCATGGTGCGGGATAAACAATTTGGCCCGGTGCTCATGTTTGGTCTCGGCGGCATCTTTACAGAGGTTTTGAAAGACTTTTCGCTGCGGGTGCTACCGCTTACCCGGAATGATATTGATGAAATGCTAAGGAGCATAAGAGGTTTCCCGTTGCTGGATGGGGCAAGGGGAAGGAATAAGAAAGACCTGGCGGCGCTTCATCACCTGCTGCAGCGAGTTGCCGATATGGCGATTGATTACGCTGACATAGAAGAAGTAGACCTGAATCCGGTAATCGCTTATGAGACAGGAGCATATGCACTTGATGCCCGCATAATAGTAAGGAGATAGACAATGGAACAGGGTGCCGTCATTTACCAGAAGAAAGGCAACATAGGGCTGGTTAGGCTGAACCGTCCGCAGGTTCTCAATGCCATGAACCGCCAGATGTGGCACGAGCTCAGTCATGTTCTGGACAGGATAGAGGAGGATGACGAGGTAAAGGTGATGGTAATTACGGGGATCACGACGGACAAGGGTAAAAAGGCCTTCTCCACCGGGGCGGACCTCAAGGATTCCAAGAATAGGACTGCAACGGAGTATCGGGCATACCTTGAGTCCCTGCAGGAGGTTTCGCTAAGGGTTATCAGGTTTCCCAAACCCATTATTGCCGCCATCAATGGGTATGCGCTAGGTTCCGGCTATGAGCTGGCACTTGCCTGTGACCTGAGGATAGCAGCTGAGGACGCACTTATTGGCTCACCGGAGGCGAGAGTCTCATCCTCGGTGACCGGTGGCGCTACCAGACTCCTGATTGAGCTTGTCGGGCTGGGTAAGGCGAAAGAACTGCTGTTTACCTCCGAGTATATAAGCGGCGCGGAGGCTGAGCGTATAGGCTTGGTAAATAAGGCAGTACCTGCCGATAGGCTTATGGATGTGACTATGGAAATGGCTGAGAGGATCGCCAGGAACTCTGAGCTTTCTATTAGATTGATTAAGAACAGCCTGGACATGGCGCGAACACGCAGCCCGGAAGAGATGATGGGCCACGAAGTGGAAGCCTGCTTGCAGACGGTATTTGCCCCTCAGAGGCAAGGGGCGCTGGAAAGCTTTGAGAACAGGAAGAGGTGAGGGGATTTAGTGATGGCTAAGGTAAAGTATATCAACAGAATCTCGGATGTCCGTGGGCTTACTTCAGAGGAAGTCAGAACACTGGAAAGGGTAACCAGCCGGTTCCCCTTTAGCGCCAATAGCTACTATCTGGGACTGATTGACTGGGATGATAAAGCAGACCCAATCAGGAGAATGATAATTCCAACCCCCGAAGAGCTGGACGAGAATGGATGGTGTACGGTTGACCCCTGCCATGAAGCTGATTACACAGTGGCTCCCGGCCTTCAGCATAAGTATCCTGACACCGCTCTTTTCCTGCTCAGCAGCCTGTGTGGGGGGCGCTGCCGCTACTGCTTCCGCAAGAGGCTGTTTATGGAACACAGGACCCATGAAATCCTCAGGGACTATAAACCAGCGGTACGGTACATAGCCGCCCATCCTGAAATCAACAACGTGCTCTTGACCGGTGGCGACCCCCTTCGGCTGGCTACCGCATCTCTGCAGCAGGCCATCTCCGAGTTGAGAAAGATTGATCACGTCCAGATAATAAGGATAGGGACGAAAATGCCTGTCTTCAACCCGTTTCGCGTTATTGAAGACCAGGAGCTACCCAAACTGGTAAAAGAATTCAGCGCCCCGGAAAAGCGTCTGTACTTCATGGTGCATTTCTCGCACCCTCGTGAGATAACCAGAGAGGCTATTCAAGCGGTGAGCGTCCTGATTGACAGTGGCGCCATCCTCTGCAACCAGAATCCTTTACTTCGTGGCGTCAATGATAATCCAGAAGTTCTAGCCGAGCTCTTCAGAAAACTCTCTTTCATCGGCGTGTCTCCCTATTATCTGTTTCAAATGAGACCAACGGTGGGGAACAGGCCCTACGCGGTTCCCCTGGTCAGGGCTTATAGCATCTTCCAGCAGGCTCGCCAGCGTATATCCGGCACAGCTAAGCGGGCGATCCTGGTAATGTCACATCGGCTGGGAAAGATTGAAGTTATGGGATTTGATGAGTCTCACATATATATGAGATACCATAGAGCGCCAGATCCTGAAGACAGTGGCAAACTTATCATTGCTCAGAGAGACGACGAAGGCTTCTGGCTTGACGATTTTGAAATAATCACGGCGGACAAAGGGTCAAACGTAATGAGTTGCCCTGGCGAGGTAGGGCCGGAGCACATCCCAACAGAGCATCTGGCTTTATCCCGATCCTGATAAGCGATGGAAGAAGCACCAGCGATGAGTACGAACAGATTGGTTGAGTTCCTGGCGAAGCCCGCCGAAGAATTCACCAAGCGGGACATTATCAAGTTTATTGATAAGCAGAGAATTGAGATGCTGAACTTCAGGTGTATCGGCGGAGATGGCCGACTGAAAACTCTCAATTTCGTAGTTACCAGCAAAGCGGAACTGGACCGCCTGCTATCTATGGGAGAAAGGGTTGATGGTTCCAGTCTGTTGCCCTATGTGGATGCCGCCTCTAGTGACCTGTATGTGGTACCCCGGTATAAGACTGCCTATGTGAACCCTTTCGCTACCGTGCCCACTGTGGACATACTTTGTTCCTACTATACGAGTAACGGTACTCCACTACCCGGTTCTCCCGATGTCATTGTCAAAAAGGCTGGCCAGGTATTGCGGGATAAAACTGGCTTAAGCCTCCAGGCCATGGGAGAGTTGGAGTATTATGTTATCTATGAGAGTAACGGCCTGTACCCGGTGGCGGCCCAGAGAGGCTACCATGAGTCCACACCATTTGCCAAGTGGGAGAGGTTAAGGTGTGAAGCTATGCAGCTCATTGCTCAGGTGGGAGGAGAGATAAAATACGGACACGCCGAAGTAGGCGAAATTCATGAGGGGAGCAGGGAGATGGAACAACATGAAATAGAATTCCTGCCCGTGCCCGTTGAAGATGCTGCCGATCAAATTGTCATTGCTCGATGGATATTGAGAATGGTGGGATACAAGTATGGGGTTACGGTTAGTTTTTTCCCCAAGGTACTGGCCGGCCACGCCGGCAACGGGCTTCATGTTCATGCTAGGTTGATCCAGAATGAGAGAAATATGATGATTGAAGACGGCCGGCTCAGCGATATTGCCAGGAAGGCTATTGCCGGCTATCTGATGCTAGCCCCATCGCTGACTGCCTTTGGTAATACCACTCCTGCTTCTTATCTGAGGATCGTTCCTCATCAGGAAGCGCCTACGACTTTGTGCTGGGGGAACAGGAACCGATCAGTACTGGTAAGGGTCCCCCTGGGACAGTCAAACGCCAGCAATATGGTCCGGGATGCCAACCCTCGGGAGAGGGGAGAACCGCCACGGTTCATGGACAGTCAGACGGTAGAGTTCCGCTGTCCTGATGGTTCGGCCAATGTCCATCTTCTGTTGGCCGGTCTTACCGTGGCTACCCGATATGGATTGGAAACGGAAGACGCATTAGAGTTCGCTGATGGGCTCTACGTGGAAGGAGACATATTCTCGCCACAAAATGGTGCCGCGCGGGAGGCTTTGCCCCGGCTACCCGGGTCATGCTGGGAATCGGCGGAGAATCTGCTGAGGGATCGTGAGATATATGAGAGGGACAATGTTTTTCCTCCGGCCGTAGTTGATTACACTGTCAGGCAACTCAAGAGGCGCCATGAAAGCCTGACAGATCAATCGCACCATGAGGAACTACAGAGCAAGGAGCTAGTTGATGAGTGTCTCCATTGCCAGTGACTTTGAGATGGTGATTGACCATTGCGAACAAGTGCTCAAGCGGCCCGCTACAAATAGCCGCTGCCGATAATGTGGTGTTTCTCGCCACCAGTCTGAGGTGAATCTCTTCCAGGCAACTCCTGCCACCGCTCATTCTCCTTCGGAGAGTCTGGGTGCTCGACGAAGTACTCGTTGAAATTGTGTCGGCAGGAGAGTTCAATGTGTTCCATAGAGATGAAACCTAACCTGCTGTTTGGATCTGCCGTCCCCCGAATGCATTGTCTGAATAGTGGTTTGTGTTACACTAGTGCCGGTGGCGCGAGTCCGAACCTTCGGGTTGAGCAAAAGTAATTCGTGGCAATGGGTAAATACATCAAGCAGAGGGTGGTACGTGGCTATGACCTGAACCTTATTGCGGTGGTGGGCATATCCACGCTGGTGCTGATCCTGCAGCGCTACTATCCATTAGACGTCGATTTCCCAGCGGCAACGCAGCTTTTTTACTACCTACTAGTCCCGCTGACGGCGGGCTGGCTGCTTTTTCGGGACAAGCCCCAGGATTATGGCATCCGCATTGGCCGCTGGAAACTGGCGATAATCCTGACTACAGCTGCCCTTGCTGTCATGTCACTGATTATCTATTGGGCCAGCAGAAGGCCGGACTTCTACTCTTACTACCATATGGACTCTGTAGACTGGCCTGCGTGGCTACTCAAATGGACATTGTACATGTTTGCCTGGGAATTCATATTCCGCGGATATATGCTGTTTGGTCTGGAAAAATCGATAGGCAGGAGTGCCATCTTTGTGCAGACCATTCCTTTCGTGTTGCTTCATTTTGGCAAGCCCTTTTTGGAGACGCTGGCCTGCATCCCCCAGGGATTCATTCTGGGCTATATAGCATACAAGACGAGATCGTTCTTGCCTTGTTTTGTCATACATATTGGCATCCACGTGCTGATGGCTGTTCTTACTTACTAGGAGATTGGTGCAGTTCTGACCTTACTCACTTCCTATCCGTCTCTGTGTTGTTGCGTGGTAGTGAAGTGGGTCATGCTGAATCGTGGAGGCACTATGCTATTGCGACCCCGCAATCCCTAGTGAAAACCTGGCAGGCTATTTGAACAGGTCGCGACCGGAATTCATTGCCTGGGTAGTCGTTTGTGGTACACTACTGCCGCTGGAAGGCATTTGAACCGCTAAGCTAGTAGAGAACATAATCCGCTGCCATCAAGATGCAGAAATACATCAAGCAGAGGGTGGTACGTGGCTATGACCTGAACCTTATTGCGGTGGTGGGCATATCCACGCTGGTATTGGTCCTGAGGCGCTACTATTCCTTGGATATCGATTTCCCTGAAGCAACCGAACTCGTCTATTATCTGGCTGTCCCACTGGTGGCGGGCTTGCTGATTTTTCGGGATATGCCCTGGGACTACGGCATCCGCATCGGCCGCTGGAAACTGGCGCTGGTTCTGACCACGGGTTACCTCGCCGTAATGGCACTGATTCTGTACTTGGTCGGGGACCTGCCCGAGTTCCGCTCTTACTACCACATTGACGTCATAGACTGGCCCAACCTGCTGGTCGAAGTCGCACTATTTATGTTTTCGTGGGAATTCTTGTTCCGCGGATATATGCTGTTTGGCCTGGAAAAATCGATAGGCAGGAGTGCCATCTTTGTGCAAACCATTCCTTTCGTGTTGCTTCATTTTGGCAAGCCTTTCTTGGAGACGCTGGCCTGCATCCCCGGCGGCTTCATCTTTGGCTACATAGCATATAGGACAAGGTCGTTCCTACCCAGCTTCATCATCCACTTTGGTATGTACGCGATGATGATCTTTTTCACTAACTACTAGCCCCCCGGTGTAACTCTACGCTATGTCTAGAATGGAAGATAAGAGAGAGCTTGTTGGATTTGAGGGAGTATCCTATCAGGGAACAGAGCAAGGATGATTCCGATAAGTACCGGCAGGTGAGCCAAGTATATCACCAGCGGATGTCTTCCCAGCAACATCACTCCTGAGACCACAGGGTTCCTCAATTCACGAATGCCATATCTTCTGTTCCCCTGTGGGTATAGAATCTTGCCGAAGAACATCCCCAGAAGGAATATGCCAAAAGACGGCACTAATGGCCAGTAGTCCAGCGACCTGAAGCTGTATGGCGCCAGCCAGAGCAGCCAGGGTGAGTCGATGTAGATGTGCTCCACTATCAGATAAAGCCCTATTGCCATCACGACGACCGCAATTATCAAATTGATGTAGCGGAATCTTATAAAGAAAGGTACAAGAATGAACGCAACCCCGAAGAAGTGGAGTATGCCGAATCGGACATATTGTTCCGGGACGACCAGCAACGAAAGCACAGTAAGCACCATGCCCAATCCAAACAGCATCAGGCCTCTGCGCACGAAGCCCGACATTTTCTTCCCTCTTGAATAGCTGATTGTGAGGGCCATCCCGGCGGGGAAAACGAAGAGTCCACAGTTCACTGCTCTGAGCCAGAACCAGATCCCAGTGCGTAGAGGCTCGACAACGAGGTCAAAATAATACAGCAATTCCCGTGTATGGAAGAATAGCAGGCCTAGTAAAGCGATAGTACGTACCAGGTCTATCTCCCAGAAACGTCTATGAGTACTGAGATAAGAAGCAGCGCCCTGTGTCATTCCTCAAATCCTGCACGATTTTATCAAGTCTCGCACAACTGCTCAATATTGGCACTCACCCCTCCTTGTTCCATGATGGCTGCATTACTAGCCTTAAGTCGGAGTAGTAGCTACCGCCAACCGCTTGAGTTGGCAAAGCGGACCGGTAATCACTCAAGCAGAGCCTTCCTGCCGATAACCTCATGCCTGGCATGCCACCGCCGGATAGCCTCAACCACCTCATCAGGGCGATCCAGCACCCTGAGCAGGTCAAAATCTTGCTCGGAGATATACTTCCTGGATAGGACCGAGCTCCGCAGCCAGTCCATGAGACCTTTCCAGAATCCGCTGTCGAACAATATTACGGGGAAGGGCTTTATCTTGTGAGTCTGCATCAGAGTTAACACCTCAGTCAGTTCGTCGAGGGTGCCCAGTCCGCCCGGCATAATGATGAAGGCAACGGCATATTTCACCAGCATGACCTTGCGTGTGAAGAAGTGATTGAATGTTATAGACCTTGTGGCGTAGGCATTGCAGACCTGTTCTTCAGGAAGGGAGATATTCAAGCCGACTGACGTAACTCCCGCTCTCACTGCGCCCTTGTTGGCTGCCTCCATTACGCCCGGTCCGCCGCCGGTTATGATTGAGAAGCCCAACCGTCCGAGCTGATAGGCTATTTCTTCCATTTCCCCATATAGTTTGTCATTTACTGCTAATCTGGACGAGCCGTATATGGTCACCGCTGGCTCGACGGTAGAGAGGTTATCGAAGCCCTCTACGAACTCGCCTATTATTCGAAACATTCGCCAGGATTCTTCCTTGGCTAGTTCATTTATTTCATATTCGTATGGCATATGGCCCTCCATCGAAAAGCAAATATCAGTGCTGGATCGCGTGACTTTACGCCCTGGCCCATGTTATCACCGTTGCTTTCTGCGGGCAAACCACGCATGTTTGGCATGCGCGACGAGGCGTATCAACACATAGTGGGGAACGCACGATAGTGCTACAGACACTGTCTGCCGTGTTGCAGTTGCGGCCCCGTAACACGGTACGAAATCATCGCTCTCTCCGCTGTGAGCAGCAGCCCGTTGTCAGTTTCTGACAGGCGGTCACTGCTGTTGAAATTGTTCCAACGAACTGATTGTGATGTTGGCATCCAGCCTAGATCTAACGTCTTTTCCCCAGAACATACCACTGGAGGGAGCCGTACGGATAGGATCGTAGGAAGCAGTCAAAGCGATATGGCGATTGGCCACAGCCAGCCCCAGGCTGGGATCAAACCCGATCCAGCCGGCTCCCGGCAGGAACACTTCGGCCCAGGAATGCAACTCTGGTTCCTCTTGCGAACTAAAAGGAACGTGATAGCCACTGACAAAACGTGCCGCTAGACCGAGAGAACGACAGGCTACGACATAGAGCCAGGCATAGTCGCGACAGGCACCCTTTCCTTCTTGAAGTGTCTCTTCAGGTGCCCGGGGGTTGCCATACTTTCTATTCTCCCGTTTCAGACTGCTGAAGATGTGCGTAGTCAGACGGTTGAGAAATGGAATCGTTTCATATCTGACCTCAATGAGAGCTGGTTTCAGGAAGTCCTCGAGCTTTGCTGAGGCCTCTTGCTGAATGATGAGGTACATATCAAGCAACGACCTGTCCGGTTCCTGATAGGCAGCGGGCAAGCGGGTCATGGCCGGTTCTGTGAAGACAAAATCGAAGGGGTTGCTGTCAGATGTGTGGACTTCGAACTGCGCTACAAACTCCAAGCTCCGGTGGTTTCCCTGGAACCAGGCGGTGGTCACCGGGTTGTCTTCACTGTCGGTATGGTTCGTCAAGAAAGAGGGGGGTGGCCTTATGTCCAGTTCAAAACGAAGGACCTGCTGCCTGGTATCGGCGCGCGGTCTGAGGCGAATATGTTGCGCGTCGAGTGCTATCGGTCTCGAGTAGCAGTAGCAGATCGAATGTTCTACCTTCAAGTGCATAGCGTCAATGAATTATGGAGCGTATCCAATCCGAGGGCATCTGAGAGACTCCGCGCTTCAGTACATTCTGCCACCAGTTACTGATGGGCCGAAGGTCCTTAGCTTCCAGCCGCTTCGTAGTGAGAGAGTAGGAATCCTTCTCGTAGTAAACGACATCGACGGGGTAGCCGACGTCATTGGATGCAATACGGGTCGAATCGAAGGCCAGAAAGACCAGTTTGAGGGCAATTTCCAGGCTCGACTGGTATGTAAGGACTCGCCGGAGTATAGGCTTACCATAGGCAGGTGCACCGATGACATAGTAGGGACTATCTTCGGCAGCCTCAACCCAATTGCCTTCCGGATATAGCATGTATAGCTTGTGCTCCGTATCCTCTTCGAACTGGCCGCCGATGATGCACGTCAGGTCAAAAGCATAACCACCCTCTTCCAGCGCCTGCTGATCCTCGTTCTTGACACGGCGTACCTGCTCGGCGAACTTGTTGACCGCAATATACAACCGACTGAAGTATTTGTCCTCCGCCTCCAGCAATTCATTGAAGTATGTCAGAGCTTTGTCTCTCGCGGAGCGGAGACCGCTGGTCATGATGAACATTGAGTGACGTTTCCTCTCTATAACTGTAGTCTTGGGGGCACTGGAATATTCTGTGCCGCTGGTCACCCGAGTGTCGGAAAGACCAACCAGTCCCTGTGCTACCTTGATGCCGATGCAAAATGTCATCTTGTTCTCCTCCCCATGGTTTCAGATTCAGAAGGCCGCACCATGAAAAGCGAGCTCATAATGGTATCGCCTACCCTGTTGAGCTTCAGTTGGAAAGTGTCTATGTATTCGTGGAGGCCAACCTGGACAATCTCGTTGACGTCGGCGTATTCGATCTCTGCCCGCAGTATTCCCAATTGTCGTTCTGCCGGGTTCGAGTAACTTCCGGGTGGAGTCATGGTGACTTCATGTAACGATGCATCGCATTCCCTGAGGCAGTATTTAACCGACCGGGGGAAATCTGGTTGGAAGAAGAGAAACCGAACGATATTGGAGGGAGTTATCCGGTGGTATTGCTTGCGGTACACGTCGAGCGCGCTAACCGACTTTAAGAGGGCAGCCCACTGCAGTGTATCGTAGGCTGTCCCCACGTAATCGACTTCAGGGAGGACAATAAAGTACTTCATATCCAGGCTTCTGGAAGTCTTGTCTGCTCTCTCCAGAAGATGGCCCATTCGGATGAAGTGCCAGCCTTCGTTATGCACCATGGTGCTTTCGGCCAGTCCGATCAACAATTGACTGTAGTTCTTAACCTTCGTCAAGAAGGTATTTGGGCTCGAGAACGCCTCGGTGCGGCACCGGGGACTGAGCAGAAATAGGTAGAACTCGTTGATACATAGCCACATCTCAGCTGTAATTACTTCACGCACCGTACGAGCGTTGTCCCTTGCCCTGCTGACACAGGAGGTGATTGAGTTTGGATTCTTGACATTGAAAATGAGGAAGTTGAGCACATTCTTCTGGTTCGGGCTGCTGTATTGGCTGGAGAAGAGTTCTTCGTCGGCGGTGATTTGAACTAGGGGCTCCCACTGCAGGTTGATATCCATCGGGGTATCAAGGACCAACCTGAGATTGACGTCGATAAACCGAGCGATGTTCTCTGCTCTCTCGACATATCGCGACATCCAAAAAATGGATTCAGCAACTCTGCTCAGCATTCACATCACCGATTATCCAGACGCTTAGACGAGGTTCGCGGCGACACACGCTTCTGCTCAGTGGCCTGGAGTACCCAGGTATCTTTGCTGCCGCCTCCTTGGGAAGAGTTGACCACGAGCGATCCTTTGGGAAGCGCCACCCTGGTCAGTCCGCCGGGCATCACCCAGATATCCTGACCGTACAGGATGTAAGGGCGAAAATCGACGTGTCGGGGCTCGTAGTGATTATCAACAACGGTCGGGACACAGCTCAAATCCAATGTCGGCTGAGCGATATAATTCCGGGGATTAGCGTTTATCTTGTCGATAAACTCAGCCTGTTGTCTCTCGGTGGAATGTGGGCCGACGAGCATCCCGTACCCGCCAGATTCGTTGACGGCTTTGACCACCAGTTTGTCGATATTGCCAATAACATGTTTTCGCTGCTTCTCATCCCAACACAGATAGGTAGGTACATTAGGTAGTATCATATCTTCGTCCAAGTAGTATTTGGTCATCTGTGGCACATAGGCATAGATTGCCTTGTCGTCGGCAACGCCCGTGCCCGGACTGTTGGCGATCGCGACGCGACCGCTGCGGTATACATCCATGATTCCGGGGATTCCCAGCATTGAATCCTCCCGGAAACTAAGTGGGTCAATGAAATCGTCATCGATTCGGCGGTAGATGACATCCACCTGCTTCAAGCCATATATTGTCTTCATACAGACGAATCCGTCCACCACGACGAGGTCTCGTCCCTCGACGAGTTGTACTCCCATCTGGCGTGCCAGAAAAGAGTGTTCGAAATAGGCTGAGTTGAAGATGCCCGGAGTGAGCACGACAATGGTCGGCGAATCGACGTTTGTGGGGGCCAGGTAGCTCAGCATTTCATAGAGCTTGTTCGGATAATCATCGATCGGGTAGACCCTCATCGTCTCGAATACCCTGGGGAACGTACGCTTAAGAACCTCACGGTCTTCCAGTGCGTATGAAACTCCTGAAGGACACCGCAGGTTATCTTCAAGGACATAGAGTTGACCGGTGGAGTCCCGGACGATATCCGTACCGGTGATATGGCACCAGATACTCTTTGGGGGATGAAAGCCAGCGCACTGCTGACGGTAAGATTTTGCAGACATAATGATTTCTCCGGGGATAATGTTGTCCTGGAGTATCTTCTGCTCGTTGTAGATATCGTCGATGAACTGATTGAGGACATAAATCCTCTGCTTCAAACCAGGTTCGATGACATTCCAGTCTTGCGAGTCGATGATCCGCGGGATGATATCAAATGGGAAGATACGGTCAATCTGCCCTTCCTGTTCTCCGTACAAGGCAAACGTTATGCCGGCCTGAAGCAGAGCAGATTCTGCGGCCCTTTTCCAACGCAGTATTTTCTTGTCCGATAGCTGATTTATCCTGCGAATGAATGGCAATATGGAAGGCCGTGGTACGCCCTCGGCCTCGAAATATTCGTCGTAGTGTGATTGGGTTCGATAGTCCTCGAATTTCATTGGTACTTCACCAGAGATTCTGCTCAGGGAAACTCATATGCTCGATAAAATACTGGTTGAAGTCGGAACGGCAGGAAAGCTCCACGTGTTCTATGAATCCACCAAGCTGGGCCGCTACCTGCCAGTAACTCTTCATCAGGAGGACCATAGCAGCCCCCGTACTGGCGGCATTCCCCAATGACATGACAATTTCAGGATCGACCGCAGGGATGAGGCCGGTACGTAGAGCGCTGTAGCGGTCAATGTAGTTCCCCAGCGCGCCAGCGAGGTAGACATGATCAATGTCCGCTACTTGAAAACCCAGGTCATCCATCAAGGTTTTGATACCGGCGGCAAGAGCTCCTTTGGCCAGCTGGAATTCGCGAACATCTTTCTGAGTAAGATAAATTGGCTTCTGATGAGAGCTCTCCTCGGCAGAAGCGACGAGGAAGCTACTGACTCCAGAGCGGGAGACTACCCTCGGATTCAGGTCCCGAGCTGCCCGTCGGCGGGAACGACGGATCAACCCATCCCTGTCAATGATGCCGCAGTGCAATAGCACCGCTACCAGGTCGACCAATCCACTGCCGCAGATACCTTCAGGCTGGACATTCCCGATAACGCGATAGCGAAGCTGGCCGTCTTCCCAACTGAGGCCGTCGATCGCACCCGTCTTGGCGATCATGCCATTAGTAATTCTCGCTCCTTCCAGAGCAGGGCCGGCCGCGGCAGAGCAGGTCAACAGTCGTTCGCCATTGCCCAGGAAGACCTCTCCATTGGTGCCGAGGTCCAGCCCCAATATGATTTCATCCTGCTGCTGGGCAACCCCGGAAGCAATGATGAAGGCAAGCAAGTCCCCTCCGATATACCCGGATTTCATGGGCAAGGAATAGAGTAACGATGCCGGATGTAGTTGAAGACCTACATCCGCAGCGTTCACCACCAACCCGCTGGTCAAAACAGGAGAGAAAGGGGCCTGGGCAATCCCGACCGGGGACAAGCCGAGGAGAAGATGCTGCATGGTCGTATTGCCTGCAGCAACGGCCACCAGGATGTCTTCCGGTTCGAGACCGGCTGTTGTTAACAGGTTTTCCGTAATCTGGTTCAAATCCTTGACAAGCAGAGATTGCAGCCTGTTCACGCCTTTTGGCTGCTCCTGGCAGTATTGAAGACGGCTGATCAAGTCCGGGCCATGCCTCTTCTGGCTGTTGAGGCAAGAACTAACAGCGACTTCGTTTCCCTCCACCAGGCTTAGGAGCTTGCCTACCAGTGTACTGGTGCCCAGATCAAAGACCAGCCCGTACTTGTGGTGTACGCGTTCATCGTGCTGCCAGTCCATCAGGCAGTGGTCGTGAAGCGCAGCCACGCCTCGGAACCGGGTTTCTCCTACGCTCTCGGACAGCGTGCGAAGACAATGAAGCGATGCTCGCAGATCTTCGTACTCGGGGCCCAGCCCCAGTTTGATTAGGTCCAGGTTCGAGAGTCTTTCATTCTCAAGGCTGAAGGGCACTGAAACGAGGCGCTTTTCTACCAGCGGCTCGAGCTGGGACACCGGTATATATCTGTCAGCGGATATATGGCTGGTGGTAAGGATGTTGACATATTCTGTGGCGGCCTCTCCTTCGCCAATGGAGATTGTCAGGTCTTGATTTACCCTGGTGCGACAGGCAAGGCGCACCCCTTGTTCCAATTCGTCTTCGCCGAGCAAGGCCCTTTCTTCATCGGTGGGTTCTTGTGGCTCCGAGAGGACTTTCACCTTGCATTTGCCACAGTGTCCCAGCCCACCACATTCACCATCCAGTTCCATATCGGTGGGCTGCAAAGCATCCCAGATAGTCTGCCCTCGGGGAACACGAAACCATTGATCGTCAGGCAGGATATGGAGCCAGACATACCTTACCCTGCGTTTCCTGTTGTTTGGTTTTCTGCCGACTGGGCGCTGCACGTCGGCTGTTGGACTCAAGACCCTATTCAGCTTTGAGATGCGAGCCATATCTTAATATACACCAAACTGCAAATCTCTGGAATCTGTGTTGGCCTCATGTCTGGATTGCACATGCACTAGACTAAAGTACCGCCGTCAGTATCTCTTCTAAGTGCGAATAATCTGCATCGCAAACTTCCATGGACAGCCCTAGGAACTCAGCCAATTCTTTGGCTCGCGGAACAAGGTCCGGATCTGATGGTTGTCGCACATAGAGCAGTCTTTGATACTGCCCGAAACAGTATCTCTTCATTTCCTCGTCTTTGAGTTCCAGAGGTTCCACGCAATACTCTTCGAAGTTCAGGAGGAAATCTCTCTCAACAAAATAGGTCCCCGCTACTTCATCAGTAAGCTGCTGGAACCGCTCCCTGCCAAGCAGCATTTCATAGCAATGTTGGCCTGCTACCTTAGACACTTGTCTTTGTTGACAGAAATCATCGATTTCAGGGAAACACTGGCCGTAGAGGCATATGACCCATTCGCCGGCTTCTCTTGCGGACGTAAGTGCTTTCTCCAGGCAATTCTCCAGTTCAGGTGGCTTCAAATGGAGATGGGATGGCAGATAGGTTATACGCAGGTTAGGATATGTATCCTGCAATCCAAGACTTTCTAGAGCCGGTTTAAAGACTGCACAGGCTATGATCCGCGTGATTTTTGCTGCCCTGCTGGACGAAGCCCTATCAGGCATTGTGTACACCAGGATTCGGTCTTGCTATCTGAGCAATCAGATCTGGGTCAAGAATACCTTGTTCATTCTCGCTCAGGATACTCTGAACCATATCAGTGGCACGGCTTAACATATCCGGGCGACCTCTTTCCTCCCATACATCGAAGTTACAGCGCACACCCAGGTTGGGGTAGAAGAACTCGTCCATCATATGCTCGACGGTGTGGTCTTCCATCACATAGTTTCCGCCCGGACCGACCCTCTCGATTACATCGAAACCCAGTTTCTCTTCGCTAACCTTGATACCTGCCAATAGTCTGTCGACCATGCCGATGATTTCATTATCGATGGCGTACTGTTCGTAGGAAATGGAGTTTCCGGAGTCCAGCATTCCCGCCGCCAGACGAACACAGTCTGCTCCAGCCATGGCCACTGCCAGAAGAGATGTGGTTTTCTCAACCCCCGCCTGTATGTCGGCCCTTTTGGCTTCGGTAAGGCCTCCCGAGGCATAGGCAGGCAGACCATAGAGCCTTGCCAGTTGGACTGCGGCGCTGTTCATCATTGCCGTCTCCACCGAGCCCAAGGCCAATTCCATTCTTCGCAAATCCATGGTCATGGGCACGGCACTGTACACTACTTTGGCTCCCGGACTCAGCACCTGGGTTATGGCCACTCCCGCCAGTGCCTCGGCGTGCAGCTGCGCAAGCGTACCGGCCAAGGTGGCTGGTGAGGTAGCTCCGGCGATAGGTGCCGGGGCACAGATGACGGGAATGCCTCGTGTGGCGCAAAAATTGAGAATTTCTAATGTGTTCAGCTCGATGGTCAGCGGGCTTATCGGGTTGGTGATTACGGAAACGAAGGGCTTTTCTTTGAGTCTGTCCTCTCCTCCAGCAATCAAGCTGGCCAGTCTCCACATCTGTCTGGCGCCCTTCAGATTGCCACAGCCTCCCATCACATGCTTGGTGGTATGGTTGAATGCCTGACAAAAATCGTTCCAATGGTAGTTATGAGGTGCCAAACCGTGAACCTGGCAAGCGATGACGTACAAACGAATGTGGTCCAGGTGCTCGACCAGGGTGGCCGTGTTTGCCACATCCCTCAACTCGGTAAGGCGGTAGAGGCCCGTCCCACTATCGAGGATACGAAAGACCCGTCCCCCGTTTGCGAAGTAGACCCTGCCTTCCCCCAAGTCGAGGTTGTTCTTGCCGTTTCGGGAATAGAGGGTGAAACGAGATGGAGCGCGACTGAGAATCTCGTCGAGCCCGTCCCCACTGAATCGTACCCGCTGTTTCTCGTAATCGACCTGAGCTCCTGCCTTCTTCAACGCACCCAGGAAATCACTGTCACTGATTCTGATGCCGATGCGCTCCAGGATCCGGCGTCCTGTCTGGTCGATCTGTTCTACATCCGCAGATGCCAGTGGTCGGTAGTAAGGCAGTTGCACTTGCATCGTCGAACTCCTCATTTTGCTCGAACGATTTCCTCGATTCTATCGAGGACTTCCGCCGACTTGGCCGCCCCTTTGTGTCCCGAAATTATCCTTCTGGCCTCTGCGTTGCAGCGTTGATAGAGGTCGGTAGCCCCTGCTTGTTTCCACGAATCGTACCGGGAGCGGTCCAGGAGTCTTGGCAGGAACTGGGCCTCCATAAAGTGTTCAAACGTATGGTCATCCATGAGAAAGATAGAACCGGGACCACCGGTGGCCACCCTCCGTATTGCTTCAACCGCCAACGTTGCCTCATCGACCGGAATCCCCCGGGTGAAGAAGCGACTCATCGCCACCAGCTCATCGGCCATGGTGACCATCTCGAGCGAAGAGGTATTGCCGTATTCGAGGAAACCCACATCGTGAATGAGGTTAGCTCCAGACAACATGCCAGTGATGATGGAGAACATGGCCTCAGCTCCGGCCTGGGCGTCCAGGGCCTTGGCATCCGAAGCGCCGGCGAATGCCCATATGGGAAGTCCGTAGATTTCATCCCGCATATCGGCAAGCGCCGCCTGGGTGAGACTCCATTCGGGGCAGCCGTAGGAGACGATGGTGGATTTCATATCAAGGACACTGACATTGGGGCCGAACAAGAAGGGAGCGCCTTTGCCGGCTAACTGGTGCACAGTGAGGCCGACCAGGTTTTCAGCAATCCCCATTGCCAGAGCCCCGGCAAGGGTAACCGGTGCCCCCCCGCCAGCATTTGAGCCAGAGGGAAGACAGATGGGTATCCTATGCTCAGCACAGAAGATAAGTTTCTCCATGACGTTTTGTGGGAAGCGTAAGGGACTAATGGCCTCCGAGTAGTTCAGCAGAAACGGCTTCTGCTGCAGCTTCTCTTCACCTGACGCTACGTGGCAAGCAATCTCGTATATCCTGGCGATGTCTTTCCCGCGGTCGGCGATAAATACAATTGGCTTACTGGTATTTCTAACCATCTCAGCAAAAACATAGACATAGATATCTTCCACGGGGACGTCTTCCGGGTTGGCCATGGACATGGCAAACGACATATTCTCCAGTGCGTCCACCAGCCGGGCAAAATTGGCTACGTCTTTCAGGACCGTTCTACGACGCTGGCCGGTCTCCAGGTCCAGGGTGAATGTGGCGTCAGAACCAGTGCCGTAGTATGAATTACCGTTCGCCAGTACCATGGCCAGATTTCCGTGCTGGTCATAGAGATCAATTTGGCGAGGGGCTGATTTCATAGCTTCTTCCACTGCGTGGACAGGGAGCTTGACCCAGTCACTATCAGTAACCTTGGCCCCGGCGTCAACGAGCATTCTCAGCGCACCAGGATGCTCCATCTTGAAGCCGGTCTTTTCCAGAATCTCTAATGCGGCTCTGTGGATTGCCCATGCTTGTTCAGCGTTCAGGACTTTCATCCGAGGTTGAAAGGTGGTCGTTTCCGATCGTTTCATATTGAACTCCTTGGATTTCGCTCATGAAATGCCCAGTAGCTCCTTGGCCCTGGTCACAGCGGAGCCGGCATCGGATGCGTAAGAGTCGGCCCCGATTTTCTGGGCATACTTTTCCGTAACCGGAGCCCCTCCGATCATTATCTTGACCTTCTTCCTGATTCCAGCTGCCTGGAGAGCATCAACAGTATCGGCCATAGCCGGCATGGTGGTGGAAAGCAGCGCTGACATACCTACGATGTCCGGTTTCACTTCTTTCGTTTTCTCAACGAAATGTTCCGGAGGGACATCTACTCCCAAGTCTACGATGGTGAATCCGGCACCCTCCATCATCATGGAAACCAGGTTCTTGCCGATATCATGCAAATCGCCCCTGACGGTACCCATCAGTACCTTTCCCTTGGAGACGACGTCGCCTTCCTGAAAGTATGGCTTGAGCAGCTTGGTGCATTCTTGCATTGCCTTGGCCGAGCGCAACATCTGAGGGACAAATATCAGGCCGCTGGAAAATCTGTCGCCCACCTCATTCATGGTAGCAATAAGCCCGTTGTCGAGGATATCTTGAGCACTTGTGCCTGCATCCAACGCCTGCCGCGTCTCCGATACTGCTGTATTGATGTCGCCCTTACTAATAGCTTCAGATAAGGCCTTGAAATCGCTCATTTTACAACCTCCTTGCACTCGTTCTTTAAGTTATGGCCTGCATGATTCTCATGCACTGATACGTCCACTCTGGTAGGCATCGATGAAGTCTGCGCAGTATTCGTCTCGGCCGAGGAGCATTTGCACCGTTAGCAGCGTGGCCATGAGTTGTCTATCGGTTGGATCCAGAATAACCGCAGACAGCCCATAGCCAATGCAAAGAGCCAGGAAGTTGCGGTTAATTAGACGGCGTTCCGGCAGGCCGAAAGAAATGTTGGAAAGGCCGCAGATGGTATTTACGCCCGGAAAATCGTCCATTATTCTTCTGATTGCCCCGAGGGCGGCAATTCCCATGTTAGTGTTCACAGAAACGGGGTGTATGAGCGGGTCTACATAAATCTTCTCGCGGGGAAAGCCTTCGCTGGTGAGTTTCGTAACAAGTTCGGAGCCGACCTCGACCCTTTCCTCTGTAGTGATGGGCATCGCGGTTCTGGCCATGCAGAGGGCGACCACGGAGCAGGGCTGACGGGTGATCACCGGCAGGAGCAGGCGAAGTCGGTCCTCTTCCAGGGAGATAGAATTGACGAGCGGCTCACCCTTGTGGACCTTCATTGCTTCGGACAGGGCCTCGGCACTGGGGCTGTCCAGGCACAAGGGCAGGGCCACCTCCTTTTGTACCGTCTCTGTCAGCCAGCACAGGCAGTCAAGCTCCTCCTCGAGGAAAGTGCCCGCGTTGACGTCGATATAGTGAGCCCCAGCCTCAGCCTGCTCGCGGGCCAGCCCGGCAATGAACGCGGCATCCCGGTTCCTGACCGCATCCTCAACACTCTTTCGGCTGGTGTTGATCTTCTCGCCTACGATGATCAAAATGAACCTCTTCCCTGGTAAGCTCAGCGAGCTCCACGGTTATCTGGCTATGTTCAGCTCATACATCTCAAGCACAGGGAACCATGTTTGAAATCAATTGTAGCAATGCAGAATGGCAATGCGCAATGATAACCAGCAACAAAATGAATGTTTTCCAGCAAACAACCTCTCATACTACTTATTCTGTTTTTGAGTGCAGGTTGACTTGTATTCTTGAGATAGGATAGAATCTGCCGTCCGGGCATGAAAGTTGCTGTTAGTGGGAAAGGTGGGGTAGGGAAGACAATGTTGGTCTCCCTTCTTTCTAAGATATTCAACGAGTCTGGCTATTCTGTTCTGGCCATAGATGCGGATCCCAATGCTACCCTGGCAGCTTCTCTCGGCTTCCCCCATCCAGACGGGATAACTCCCATATCTGAGATGGGAGACCTCATTGAAGAAAGGACGGGAGCACGGCCTGGTCAGGCATCGCCGTACTTCAAATTGAATCCCAAAGTCGATGATATACCGGAGAAATATTGGGTGGAGCATAGCGGGATCAAATTAATGGTGATGGGGCGGTTGAAGAAGGGTGGGACAGGTTGCTATTGTCCCGAAAATGCCTTGCTGGAAGCTCTGGTTGCTCACATACTCCTACGGAGGGACGAGGTAGTCATGATGGATATGGAGGCTGGGATAGAGCATTTTGGGCGGGCGACGGCGAAGGCGGTGGACGAGTTGATAGTGGTGGTAGAACCGGGCAAGGCAAGCGTGGAGACGGCCTTCAGGATAAGAGAGCTGGCAAAGGATATAGGCCTGACAAACGTGAAAGTGGTGGCCAACAAGGTTCGAACTGACCGAGATAAAGACTATCTTGTTGCCGCCATGCCAGATTTTGAATTCTTAGGCTTCATTCCCTACGACCAGACCATAATAGAAGCTGGCCTCGGCAATTTCCCTCTCAGCAATGCAAGCTCTGTGGTCATCGACCAGGTGAAGGACATCGCGGCACGACTCGGTGCCGTTAAGTCGGAGACTATTGGAAAGTCAGCGAACTAACATACAGGAAAGGAGGTTTAGATGACGGCAAAGATAATCTCTGGAACCGAAGTAGCGAAGGAGATCCGGGCTGAATTGACGGAGCGGGTATCTAAGCTAAAGGGGCGGGGCGTAACACCAGGGTTGGTCATGATTCGCGTGGGGGAAGATCCTGCGTCCGTTTCTTACGTCTCGGGTAAGGAGAAGGCGGCGGAGGAGATAGGGGTGTGGTCACAGACCATCGTTTTGCCCGAGAACGCTTCGGAAGAGGAACTCCTCTCCAGAGTAGAGGAAATGAACAAGGCAGAGCACGTCGATGGCATATTGGTCCAGTTGCCATTGCCAAAACACATCAATGCGGACAAAGTGTTGAATCTCATTGATCCGGCCAAAGACGTGGACGGATTCCACCCCGTCAATGTGGGCAAGATGCTTATAGGAGACCCCTATTTCATGCCCTGCACACCACACGGTGCCATGGAGCTAATGATTCGTAGCGGCAATCCCCCGGAAGGCAAGCACGTTGTCATATGTGGTCGAAGCAACATAGTAGGCAAGCCTCTTATGGCCATGCTGGTACAGAAAAACAAGCGTGCCAATGCTACTGTAACGGTCGTCCACACTGGTACGAAAAACATGGCTGAAATCACTAGGCAGGCAGATATCCTGGTTGCCGCAATGGGAGTTGCGGAATCCATCAAAGCAGACATGGTGAAGGAAGGGGCGGTCGTTATTGATGT